>WNEY01000010.1_pt1 | contig 80930 bp, 80 predicted proteins | sample 5400531 | NCBI WGS metagenome assembly WNEY01 (sample SAMN13153338, study PRJNA577476) | soil metagenome | isolation source: 200 cm saprolite under Douglas fir tree site 1 | place: USA:California | collected 2015-04-18 | reverse complement strand
TCGCGGAAGCGGTTGACGATCGGCGGGCGCCAGTCGCGCCCGAAGGCGCGGGGCGTGATCTTGACGCCGATCGGGGCCTGGCGCCGCTTGTACTCGTTCGTGTCCACCATCGAGACGACGCGGCGCACCGTGTCGGCCGGGAACCCTCTCGCGATGAGGTCGTTCACGCCCCGGTCCTCCTCCACGTACCCCTCGAGGATCCGGTCCAGCTCGGCGTAGGGCGGCAGCGTGTCCTGGTCGGTCTGATTGGGACGCAGCTCGGCCGACGGCGCCCGCGTGAAGACGGGTTCGGGAATGATCGCCCGGCCGGCGCGCGCGTTGACGTGGCGCGCGACGTCGTAGACGAGCATCTTCGGGACGTCCTTGATCACGGCGAAGCCGCCCGCCATGTCGCCGTAGAGCGTCGTGTAGCCGACGCTGTACTCGCTCTTGTTGCCCGTCGTGAGCACGAGCCAGCCGAACTTGTTCGACAGCGCCATGAGGAGGTTGCCCCGGATGCGGGCCTGGATGTTCTCCTCGGTGACGTCCTCCTTCATCCCCTTGAACGCCTTCGCCAGCGATCGCTTGTACGCGTTGAGGAGCGGCGTGATCGGAATCGCGAGGAACTCGATGCCGAGGTGCTTGGCCAGCCGCTGCGCATCGCGCCGCGTTCCCGTCGACGAGTACGCGGACGGCATCCCGACGCCCGCCACGTTCTCCCGGCCGAGCGCCTCGACGGCGACCGCGGCGACCAGCGACGAGTCGATCCCGCCCGAGAGCCCGATCACCACGCGCTTGAATCCGTTCTTCCGCACGTAGTCGCGCGTCCCGAGGACGAGCGCGCCGAAGACCTCCTCGACGGGTGAGAGCGTCGCCACCTCGCGGGGCGGAAGCACCGGCGCGTCCGGCGCGGCAAGCGCCGGGAGCGAGACCCGGGTCGCTGTCTCCCGCACCCGGAGCTTCTCCTTGCGCCGCCGCGAATCGTGGAGCCGGGCCCGGAAGACGGCTTCGAGGTCGAGGTCGGCGACGACCAGATCCTCCTCGAACATCCGCCCGCGCGCGACGCACTCGCCGTGCTCGTTGACGATCATGCTCGCACCGTCGAACACGAGCTCGTCCTGACCGCCCACCATGTTGACGTAGGCCACGCACACGAGGTCGTCGACCGCGCGCGTTGACACCATCTGCTCGCGGAAGCGGGCCTTGCCGGCGTGGTAGGGCGATCCGTTGATGTTGACGACCAGCTCGGCGCCGGCGAGCGCCTGCACAGTGGTCGGCCCCGCCGGATACCAGATGTCCTCGCACACGTTGACCGCGAAGGTCGTATCGCCCGCCACGAAGACGGGCGCTTCGGTCCCGGCTTGGAAGTAGCGGTTCTCGTCGAAAACGCCGTAGTTCGGCAGGTACTGCTTGTGGTAGACGCCCGCGCGGGTCCCGTCGTGCAGCACCGCGGCGGCGTTGAAGATGTCATCGTCCTTGTCGACGAAGCCGACCACCACCGACAGCCCGCGCGAAGCACGCGTCACCGCGTCGAGCGCGCGAAGGTTGGCCTCGATGAAGGCCGGCTTGAAGAGGAGGTCCTCGGGCGGGTAGCCGGTGATCGCCAGCTCGGGGAAGGCGACGAGGGAGCAGCCGAGCGCGCGCGCCCGTTCGATCCCGTCCACGATCATGCGGACGTTGCGATCGAAGTCGCCGACCGTGGGATTGATCTGGCCCAGGGCGACGCGGAACCGTTTCATGGGCCCCTATTGTACCCGGGCGAGGGCCCACCTGATATCATCCGATCCGATGCCCGCGAAGATTCCGTGGCTGCCGTCGACACTCCCACCCGACGCCCGCCCCGAGCGTTGTCCGAAGTGCGGGCGGCTCGCCCTGATTCCCTGGACCCTACGCCGCCACGACCGGACGAAGGTCGTCCTGCGGACCTGGGTCTGCACCGAGTGCCAGGTCACTGAGGAGCGACCGGAGCCCGAGTAGTACCTCGCCGTTGCCGCCGTCGCCGAGGCGCCCGAAGCGGTCGAGCGAGACGACGTAGCAGTCCACTTCACCGAAATGCGCGTACGTGCCCGTGTAGCGGGCCATGCCGGCCGCGACCGGATCGATGCCGAAGCGCTCCACCGCCGCGCCGGTAAACAGCACGTACGTCGTGGGCTCGACGTCGTTCTTGAGGAACCGGTGCGCCAGGATGATGTCCGGGCCGGCGACGCGGGATCGACCACGCACGACCTGCCGCAAGAAACTCCCGTGATGGACGATCAGCTTGAGGCTGAGCCCGAGCACACCCCGGCAGGCCCGGCAGGCGCAGCTCGTGTCCAGCGAGATCTCGCGCCGCCGCGCGCCGAAGGCGGCGAAGGCGCGGCCGAACGCCTCGAGGAGCCGCCGGTCCGCCCCCTCGGCATCGTCCGGACCCAGCGCGAACACCGCGTCGCCCTCCAGCTCCTGGATCTCCAGTGGCGGAGAGAGCGCCTCCATGACTCCGGCCAGCAGCACGCCCGTAACCTCCGCCCCGTGCTCGAGCTCCGTGGCGGTCACGAACGCGGTGAACCCCGAAATATCCGCCAGGACGAGGAATCCGGACTCGGGCCGATCTGTGCTTGGCATGGGATCTCAGCCTCCGCCCCTATGACACCGCAGGCCGGGCGGCGTGAAAGGCCCGGAGCGGACGGGGTGAAGGCCCCCCCTCAACCCCTCAGAGCTGGTTGACGAAGTCGATCAGCTGGCGGAGCCGCCCGAAGGAGCGGTGGTCGAACGGCAGGATGAGCCGCGGCAGCTCGGGGAACTCGTTCAGCTCCTGCGGCGCCGGGCCCGGCGCCTGCGTCGCCGGCGCTTTGAGGATGTCGCCGAACTTGTCCTGCAGGTCGGCGAGCTGCGTCGGCTCGAGCGGGTGCGTGAGCCGGAAGACCAGATCGTCGCCGACGATCCGCGACGAGTGGTACACGCGGTAGAAGCTCGTGATCTCGCTCACCGCCTCGTCGGGCGTGTCGACGATCCGGAAGAGCGAGGTGTCCTCGGGGTCGATGAGCCCGCGCTCCACCAGCGTGCCCGCGATCCACCGGTGCCAGATACGCCAGAACGGCTTGGGGCCGGCCTCGATCAGCACGACGGGAATGATCGCCGACTTGCCCGTCTGCATCAGCGTGAGGAGCTCGAAGGTCTCATCCATCGTCCCGTAGCCGCCCGGGAACAGCGCCACCGCGCTCGCTTCCTTCACCAGGAAGAGCTTGCGCGTGAAGAAGTACTTGAAGGTGATCAGCTTGGGATCCGAGGCGATCCAGGGATTGGCCTCCTGCTCGAACGGCAGGCGGATGTTCAGCCCGAAGCTCTTCTCGCCGCCCGCTCCCTCCTGCGCGGCGCCCATGATGCCGGCGCCGGCCCCGGTGACGACCATCCAGCCCTCCTCGGTCATCCGCTTGCCGAAGAGGCGCGCGCTGGCCATGGCCTCCTCACTCGAGGCCGAACGCGCCGAGCCGAAGACCGTCACCTTGCGAACCAAGGTGTACGGGGCGAAGACCTTGTAAGCGTAGCGGAGCTCCTTGATCGCCGTGTTGGTGATCTTGAGGTCCCCGGTCCCGGCGCCGTCCTCGTGGAGCTTGAGTACAGTCGTGAGGAGATGCTGGATATAGCCGCGGCGCTCGGCAGGCACTGCCTCTGCGTCGAGCACGTCGGCGATCAGGCGATTCGCGGCGTCGTTCTGGAGCTGATAGCGGCGAGGCTCGGCCACGCTTTCGAGTATACCGTCACCGGGCTCCGGGGCCGAACGCCACCGTGAGGCCCGCGATGATCAGCGCGCCGCCGAGGATCGTGAAGGGCGTGCGGGGTTCTCCGAGCAGCGCCGCGCCCAGGAGCGTCCCGGCGACGGCGGTGGCCGTCCAGGCCGCTCGTGAGCCGGACGCCCACTCGGCCCCGGCGACGGGCAGGATCCCCGCGGCGCCCCAGACGAGCGACCGGGCGGTGACGCCGAGTGGCGCGTGACGCTCGAGCACGCGACGCCCCAAAAGTGAGTAGGACGCATAGGCGAGGCCTGCCAGCACGAGCAGCAGGTCGCCCTGCCAGTGCGGTACGAGCGTCTGGGTCACCCCGGGGATCCCGTTGACGACCACCAGGCCGGTGCCGGGGACGGCCAGAGCCGCCCCCATCGCCTTGCGCCACGACAGTCGCTCGCCGAGGCACAGCGGGCTCAACAGCATGAGGGCGACCGGCTCGACGACGATCAAGAGCGCCGCGTTCGTGGCGGTGGACCACGCGATGCCCCAGTGGGCCAGGACCAGCGAGCCGATGACGAGCCTCGCCAGCGCGAGCGTCGCCGGCGGGACGCTTGCGAGCGTGATGCGGGTCGCGACGTACGATGTCGCGTAGACGACGTTCGCACCGAGGAGCGTCAGATAGGCGAGGATCACCCCGGCGGTCTGCGGGACCTCACCGCGTCGGCTTGCGGGCCCGGACGAACGCGCTCATGAACTTGCCGTCCACCTCGGGCGCGATCGCGTCGACATCGATCCCGGAGCCCGCGAGAAAGTCGCGCGCATCGTCGGTCCGGTAGATCCGTGTCGGCTCGAGGTCGATCGCCTCGAACCCGGCCTTCGCGAGCTTCGCCCGATACTCCCCGTCCTCCAGCGCGCCCGCGACGCAGCCGATCCACAGCTCGACGCTCTTGCGGATCTCGGGCGGCACGGCTCCGCGCACGACGACGTCGGAGACCGCGACGCGCCCGCCCGGCTTGAGCACGCGGAAGGCCTCGGCGAAGACGCGGTCCTTGTCCGCCGACAGGTTGATGACGCAGTTCGAGATGATGACGTCCACCGAATCGCTGGGCAGCGGGATCGCCTCGATCTCGCCCCGGAGGAACTCGACGTTCTCGACGCCGGCCTTCGCCTGGTTCGCACGGGCGAGCGCAAGCATCTCGTCGGTCATGTCGAGACCGTAGGCCTTGCCGGTCGGGCCGACGCGCCTGGCCGACAGGAGGACGTCGATACCGCCGCCCGAGCCCAGGTCCAGCACGATCTCGCCCGGGGACAGCTCGGCGAGCGCCGTCGGGTTCCCACAGCCGAGTGAGGCGGCCACCGCCTCGGCCGGCAACCCGGCGGTCTCGCCGGCCTCGTAGAGCTTCGACGTGATCGGATCGCAGTCGCCGCGCGACGACGCGGGGCCACAACACGCGCCGTCGCCGCTCACGACGCGCAGCGCCGCTCGGCCGTACTTCTGCTTCACGATCTCCTTGATCGACTCGTCGCTCATCGCGCCCTCCTCACCGGCGCGCTCACGGTCGCCCGGTCTACCAGAGAGACGGTATTCGACATTTTCATAAATGTCAAACTATCGACCACCACGCGCGCGCGCCGCCGCGATCAGCTGACGCAACCGGTCCGGATGGAGCGGCATCTCGCGCACCCGCACCCCGAGCGGCGCCAGCGCGTCGTCGATGGCCTCGGCGACGAGCGCGGGAACGGGGATGGCGCCGGCCTCGCCCACCCCCTTGATCCCGAGCGCGTTCAGCGGCGACGGCGTCTCCATGTGGCCGATCTCGATCTCGGGGACCTCCAGCGCGGTCGGCATCAAGAAGTCCGCGAAGGTCGCGGTGAGCGGCTGGCCGTCGTCGTCGTAGATGATGCGCTCGTAGAACGCGCCGCCGACGCCCTGCGCGACGCCCCCGCGGATCTGGCCCTCCACGATGGTCGGGTTCACGACGGTGCCACAGTCGTGCTGAACCACGTAGCGGAGGAACGTGAGGTTCCCGGTGTCGAGGTCCACCTCGACGATCGCGGCGTGGCAGCCGCTGGCGAAGGTCGCGTGCGGGGGCGCGTAGTAGCCGCGCGCCTCGAGCCCCGGCTCCTCGCCCTCGCGGAGGACGGCGCCTTCCCGCGGCTTCACGAGCCTCAGGGCGGCCTCGGCCGCCTCTTTCCCGTGCGCGTAGCGGATCGGGTTCGCGACCGTGGCCAGCGCGCCGAGCGTCAATTCTTTGCCCGGCACGCCTCTGACGCGAGCGCGGCCGTCGGCCAGCTCGAGGTCGTCCGGAGAGACTTCGAGAAGGCCCGCCGCGAGACGCAGGGCCTTCTCGCGGACCTCTGTCGCGGCGCGGTGGATCGCGTTGCCGCTCGTCACCAGGCCGCGGCTCGCGTACGTCCCGGCGCCCCAGTTGAACTTGGTGGTGTCCCCGGTGACGACGGAGACGTCGGCGGGGTCGCAGCCGAGCGCCTCGGCGGCGATCTGGGCGAACGTGGTGCCGTGGCCCTGACCCTGCGTCGTCAGGCCCGTCGCGACCAGGACCTTGCCGCTCGGCTCGACGCGCACGTGCGCGCCCTCGTACGGTCCGATCCCAGTGCCCTCGACGTAGCAGCCGAGGCCGAGCCCGAGGTACCGCCCAGCGCGGCGCGCCTCGCTCTGCCGCCGCCGGAAGTCGACGGCGCCGATCATTTCGACCGCCATCGCGAGGCCGGCCGGGTAGTTCCCGCTGTCGTAGCGCGTCGGCCCCCCGTCCTGGAAGGTCAGCCCCACGTCCCACGGGAACTCGTCGGGCTGGATGAAGTTGCGGCGCCGTACCTCCGCCGGCTCGAGCCCGAGCTCGCGCGCGATCAACCCGATCACGCGCTCCATGACGAAGACGCCGTGCGGGCGGCCGGCGCCCCGATACGGGGACACCGCCGCCTTGTTGGAATACGCGACCTCGAACTCGACGGTGTAGTTCTTCAGGCGATAGGGCCCGGGAAGCTGGGTCGACGTGATGATGGGCACGACGATGCCATACGGGGTGTAGGCCCCGGTGTCGTGCACGAAGTGATCGCGCAGCGCCAGGATCCGGCCCGTCTCGTCGATGGCCACCTCGACGTCGTGGATCTGCCCGCGCTCCTGGTTGGCCGCGATGAGGTGCTCGCGCCGGTCCTCCGTCCACTTCACGGGTCGCCCGAGCGTGATCGCCACGTGCGGGACGAGGATCTCCTCCGGATAGAAGAGCATGATCTTCGTTCCGAAGCCGCCGCCCACGTCGGGTGCCACGACCTCCACGCTGAACTCCGGAAGGCCGAAGAGCCCGGCGAGCCCGTTCCTGATGGGAAGCGGCGCCTGGGTCGAATCCCAGACCTTGAGGACTCGCCGTCGCGCGTCCCACTCGGCGACCACGCCGCGCCCCTCGATCGGGCTGCCGCAGCTCCGCTCGATCGTCAACCGCTCGCGCAGCACCCGGTGTGCGCGCGCCAGCACGCCGTCCGCGTCGCCGACCGTCTGTCGGAAGCGCGCGGCGCGGTTGTCCGGCACGTCGGCGTGCACCCTTGGGGCGCCGGGCGCGAGCGCGGTCGCCAGATCGGTCACGACGGCGAGCGGCTCGTACTCCACCTCGATCAGCGCGATCGCGTCCTCGGCGACGTAGCGGCTGTCGGCGACGACGAAGGCCACGACCTCGCCGACGTACCGCACCTCGTCGACGGCGAGCGGCCGCTGCGTGCGCGGATGGCTGAGCGTCGGGTGCGGGATCAGCAGCGGCGACGGCCGGTTGAGCTCGCCCAGCTCGGCGGCCGTGAGCACCAGATGCACACCCGGCGCGCGGCGGGCGGCGGTCGCGTCGATCCTCACGATCCGCGCGTGCGCGTGCGTGCTCCGCAGCACTGCCGCGTGCAGGATCCCCGGCGGGTGCACGTCGTCGACGAAGCAGCCGAGCCCCCGCAGCAACCGGGGATCCTCGTTGCGTAGGATGCGCGCGCCGATGCGCCGGGTGGTCATCGCGAGACGTCGGCGGCGCCCGCCCGGGCGCGCACCAGCGCCTCGAACGCGAGGTCGAAACAGACGCGTGGCGGCTTGACGAGGCCCGCGCCGACCTGCCCGATCCCCGGCTCGCGATGAGCCATGCCGGTATCGATTTGCGGAAGGATCCCGGTCTGGACGACGAGTCGCACGTCGATTCCCGTCGGCGTCCCGCGAAAGTCGAGCGGCGGCAAACGGTAGGCCGTGCTCTCGCCGAGCGTGATCTCGTACATGAGCCGCGTGTACTCGAGCGCGTCGGCCGGCGTGCCGCCCACGAACTGCACGACGGCGGGGGCGCCGCCCATCGCGAAGCCGCCGAGGCCGGCCGTCTCGGTGATGGCGCTGTCGCCGATGTCGGGATTCGCGTCGCCGGGGCCGAATCCGGGAAAGTAGAGGCCCTGCGGCGTCTGCGCCGGCCCGGTGAACCATCGGTCGCCCAGCCCGCTGACGCGGATCCCGAATTCGGTACCGTTCCGCGCCATCGCCGTGACGAGCGTCGACTCCGGCACCTTGTGGGCGGCGTCGAGCCCCGCCTTGCACGCGGCCATCCCGACGTTCAAGAAGAGATGCTCGTTGGACGCCGCGAAGGCGAGGATGCGGCGGCGCTCGGTGGCCGGCAGATCGAGCCCCGCGATCTCCGGGGCGAGCGCCTTGATGAGCAGCGCGGACGCGGCGCGGTTCCGGTTGTGACACTCGTCGCCCATCTGCACCGCCTGCGCGATCAGCGCGCGGAGGTCGATGCCTCCCGCACGCTGGATGGCCTCGCCGAGCGCCGGACCGACGACGTCCCTGAACCAGCGAAGGCGATCGATCACGTCCGGAGCGTAGGCGCCGTACCGCAGCACCTTGCCGAGCCCCTCGTTCAGCGTCGAGTAGGCGCGGTTGCCGGCGGCGCGGTTCTCCACCACCAGGACCGGCATCGACGCGGTGGTGGCGCCCGCCATCGGTCCCACGGCCGCGTGATGATGGCAGGGATCGAAGCGAACCGCGCCGCGCGTGACCAGACGCTCGGCGTCCTGCCAACTCGGCGCGAGCCCTTCATAGATCAACGCGCCGACAATCCCGCCGCGCAACGGGCCGCTCATGTCTTCCCAGGCGATGGGAGGCCCGGCGTGAAGAATCGTCTCGCGCGTCATGCCCGGCACCACCTCGATCGCGGGACGCACGTCGACGAGGACCTGATGGGCGGCGAGGAGCCGATCGAGGGCGATGCGGTTCGCGGCGTCGACGGCATCGCACCAGAGCGATGCGAGCGCCTCGGGCGACCCCGGAGGCCGCCAGTCGACCCGCCGTACCGGGATGCCCTGAGCGACCAGCGCCGACGCGAACAGCTCGGGGCCGACGACGACGGCCTCCAGCGGAGCGCGGAGAAGATCGGTCTCAGGTGGCATCGCGTCCCTCGGCGAGCGCCCGGGCAGTCTCGGCCGCGATCCGGTTGCTCGCGCACACGATCGCGCCGAGCTCGCGGAGGCTCTCCTCCTGCTTCTCGAGACCCTGCGGATCCTGGTCGGTCCCGACCACGTGAGCGACGACCGTCAGGTCACGGCCACCGCGTCTCGCCCGCGCCTCGGTCAGCGCCGGGCGGAGGGCGCCCGTCGGGTCCGGATGCGCGCAGTCGCCCAGAACCAGATCGAGCAGGATCACGGCGACGCTCGGATCGTCGGCGGCGTCGACGAGCGCGGCATTCCGTCGGCTCGGATCGATGATCGGATGCGGCCGCCCCCGCGTGTACTCCTCGGCGCCGAAATCGACGAATCGATGAGGCGGACTCCCGCCCACGATGCGCTGCGCTTCGTCGCACAGCGTCCCTCCCGCGTAGAGGCCGCGGACGGCGCCCCGTGCGCCGCTCGCGGGCGCCGCCCGTGGTCGTCCGAGCGCGCGGACCGCGCCACCGGTGAGACCGACCGCGGTCGCGGCCGCCTCGTCAAGCGTCGCCACCGCCCGGACGCCACCCGGCGTCGCTCCCTCATAACCGAGCAGACAGGCCACGACCGGCTTCCGCGTCTCCACGGCCGCCCGCAGCACGGCGTCGGCGACCATAGGCGACGGGGGCTTCGAGACGACAACCACGGCGCGCGTGGCGACGTCGGCCGCGAGGGCTTCGATCGCCTGGAGTGTGGTGAGACCGCCCACGGCGGCATGGAGATCGCGTCCCCCGGTGCCGATCGCGTGAGAGACGCCGGCGCCGAGTCGATGAACGAGGCTCGTCACCTCCTGGATACCGGTTCCCGAGGCTCCGACGACGCCGATGGACCCGCGGCGAACCCGGTTCGCGAATCCAAGGCCCACGCCGTTGATGATCGCCGTCCCGCACTCCGGCCCCATGACCAGGAGGCCGCGGGCACGCGCGCGACGCTTGAGCGCGGCCTCGTCGGCCAACGATACGCCGTCGCTGAAGAGGAAGACGTGCAGTCCCGCCGAGAGCGCCTGGTGCGCGTCGATGGCGGCATAGGCTCCCGGCACGGCGACGACCGCGATGTTGGCGGAGGCGGCTCGGCGCGCGGCGCTGGCGGTCGTGCGCGACACCACGTCTTCACGCGCCGGCCCGCCGTCCCGGCTGGCGCTCAGGAGCTCCTCGACGCGCGCCAGCGCGCGGTGCGCGACCGTCTCGGTGCTCGCGCGAACGCAGACCAGGAGATCGGAGGGGCCGGCTTCCGGCGCCTCCGGCGGCCACATCCCGGCCTCGGCGAGCATCGAGCGGCCCGGCGCCGTTCCCATCACGACCGCGACCTCCGTCACCCCCGCCAGCTGCCGCGCTTGCTCGGCGACGCGCATGAGGTCGATCGAATCGAAGTACGAGTTTCGCCGAACCGTCCAGGCCAGTCGCATCACCACAGGCGAATCATGACGAAGCCTCGTTGTTGCAACTCGTCGTAGATGTCCCGACGCTCCCGCAGCGGCGGATCGGTCGCGGCGCTCGGTGCGGCGCCAGGCGGCGCGAGGCGACGGTCCAGCAGGACCTTGATGTCCGGCATGCCAGCGAAGATGTTTTCGAAGTAGCCGAACAGGTCGGGGCGGTCTCGAGCGACCACGACGATCACCCGGTGCATGCGCCCTCCCCGTCGGAAAGTCTTACACTCGGCGTCCACAGCTTCGCGGAAAGTGCCGAGAGTTTCAACATCTTCTGGAATGGCACCGCAAATGCTCACCGCTTCTGCTCAGTGCGGAAAACGCGAACCGCCACACAGGTCAGACGGATAAGAGCGAGACACATGGCCCGACATCTATTTCTTGTTTCCCGCCACGAGCCCCGCCTCTACGAATATTTGGTGGATCGGTTCCGGGACGACGGGAACGTCGAGGTGATCCTCGATCGCCGGCGCGGAGAGCGTCGAAGCCGATCAGCGCACCAGGGTCCCGAATGCCGACGAGCGGACCGGCGGTTCCGCCCAGAGATCGACCTGGAGCTCCAGGTCCGGTCCCACGTGATCCTGACTCTCCCCAGAGACGACCCGCCCCCGCGATTGTAGGAAGCGCCGAACTCACGCGGTACCCGGCGCCTCAACTCCCCGCCGTCTGGAAATTGCTCATCTCGCTGGGCCTTACTTTGCCCCCCTGGAGCGAGATTGGAAAGCGAAGACTGGTAAATCGTTCGCCTCGGCCCTGAATTGGGGGCGTCGTGTTGCATTTCTGATCAACCGATCGGACGTCCGTCGAGCTTCGTCTATGTGCCTAATTTAGAAGCCTCCCTTGGATTTCCGCACCCTGCCTCCTGCTACCCTGATCAGGTCCCGGCCACCCGACGTCATCACGCAAGAGCTGCGGGCGCGCAAAATGTGCAAGCTAACCGTGAAGTTAGGGATCGGGTTGCCCTTGGTATTAGCCTTGCTGGTTCACGGGTTCGTGGATCAAACCCACGAATGTGTCGCGCGCCCGGCGGTGCCGAGCACGCGGACCACGCCGGGGCGGGCGCTCGCCGCGGCGGTCCGCCCGGCCTACCACGGCATCATCGGCGAATCGCCGCAGATGGCCGAGATCTTTGCGCGCATCGACAAAGTGGCGGTCGGCGACGTGAACGTTTGTATCCACGGCGAGAGCGGCACCGGCAAGGAGCTGATCGCGCGCGCGATCCACTACGCGAGTCCTCGCCGCGATCGTCCCCTGATCACGCTCGACTGCACGACGATCCCGGAAGGCCTGATGGAGAGTCACCTCTTCGGTCACGTGAAGGGGGCCTTCACCGGCGCAACGGAGCATCGCGAGGGCGTCTTCGCGCTGGCCCACACCGGGTCGCTGTTCATCGACGAGCTGGGCGAGCTGAGCCCGAGGCTGCAGGCCAAGCTCCTTCGCGTCATTCAGACGCGCGAGTTCTCCAAGGTGGGTGGGACGAAGCCCATCCGGACGGACATCAGGCTCATCACCGCGACCAACAAAGACCTCAAGGCCGCCGTCGAGCAGGGTACGTTCCGGGAGGACCTCTACTACCGGGTCGCGGTCTTCATGATCAAGGTGCCCGCGCTCCGCGAGCGGCCGGAGGATATACCACACCTGGTCGATCACTTCTTGAGGCGGTTCGCTGGGCTCTACGGAAAACACATCACCAAGGTCACGCCCGCCACCCTCGAACGCATGCTCACGCAGCCGTGGCCCGGGAACATCCGGCAGCTCGAGAACTTTCTCGAGCAGGCGGTCGTCCTCGCCGAGGGTGACTCGCTGACCGAGCGAGACCTCTTCGCCGGGGATTTCTCGAGCGTGGCCGGGCCCGCCCTGTCGGGACTGTTCGAGGCGGGGCTGCCGCTCAGCGAGGTCGAGCGTCGCCACATCCTCCGGACTCTCCACAAGGCCCTCGGCAACCGCACAGAGGCGGCCCGGCTGCTCCAGATCAGCGTCCGCTGCCTGCAGTACAAGCTGAAGGCCTACGGCCGGGACGTCGCCGCCATGGCCGGACCCGACCTCGGTCTCGTTCCGAGTCAGCAATCTTTGCGGGGCTAGTGCGCAAGTTCTTGGAGGACCTCGCCGGGGTCGTGACCCTCTCCGAGTCGCCAAGGTGTCGACAATGCAGTGAGTCAGGACGTTGGCCCCGTTCGTGCTCTGTCAGCACGCCGCATTGACGCCAGCTCCCGAGTCCGGCCACAGCAGGGTGACGACGCTTCGAGACCTTCTCGCGAGCGATCCCGTGTGCCGCGAAATCGTGCAATACCTGATGCGCAACAACGAGGCCTCCGACACCCCGCGCGGCATCGCCGAGTGGTGGATCAGGCGGGACGTGGTGTCCACGCGGGAAGCGCTGATGAAGCTCCAGACATGCGGCGTCGTGCAGTCGTACCTGGTGCAGGACGACACGTGCGTGTACGCGTACACGAAAAGGGCGGTCCTGCGTCAATCCCTCGCGCGCCATTTCCAGGACATGGTCGTGCCCGGTTCCACGAAGGAGCTCTAGGTCATGGCGCCGTCTTCGCTCATTACGTCAGTCACTACCGTGTCGCGTCCGAGCGGGCCCGGGGAGCCGGCGCGTCCCGACCTGCGTGTCGTCGCGCTTGGCGGCGGCACAGGGCTGCCCACGGTGCTCCGCGGGCTCCGGGTGTCGCTGTTCGACTCGGGCCGCTGGGATTCGGAGCGGGACCAGGCGCGCCTGACCGCGATCGTCACCGTCGCCGACGACGGCGCCAGCTCCGGCAGGCTCCGAGCGAGCGACCAGCTTCCGTCCCCCGGCGACATCCGGAACTGTCTGCTCGCCCTCGCCGGGGGCGATCCCGAGCTGTCGGAAGTGTTCGACTTCCGCTTCACCCGGGGGAGCGAGGTCGCCGGGCACAGCCTCGGCAATCTCATCCTGACCGCCCTCACCGAGCTCGAGCACGACTTCGCCAGGGCCGTCGCGCGCGGGGGTCGCATGCTCTCGATCCGCGGCCGGGTCCTGCCCTCGACTACCCAGAATGTGATGCTCCACGCCGAGCTGTCCGACGGGACCGTGATCGAGGGCGAGTCCCGCCTCGCGGGCGCTCGGAGCCCGATTCGCCGCCTGCGGCTTCATCCCAGCGATGCTTCGGCCCTGCCCGAGGCGATGGACGCGCTCGAGCGGTCGGACCTGATCGTGATCGGCCCGGGCAGCCTCTATTCGAGCCTGGTGGCGGTGCTTCTCGTGCCGGAGCTGCCCGAGGCGATCGCCAGATCTCGGGCCCGCGTGGTGCTCGTCCTGAACCTCATGACGGAGCCGGGCGAAACCGACGGTCACACCGGGGTGGATCACCTCATGGCCATTCGCCGCCATGCGCCGACGATTCCCATCCACGACATCCTGGTCAACACTGCGCCGTTCGCGTCCGAGCAGCTCGCACGGTATGCGACGCTGGGCGCGGCGCCGGTCCCGGCGGACGTCGAACTCCTGAAAGCGCTCGGCCACTCCGTCGTCGAGTGCGACCTGCTCGCGACGGGCGGCGACGCGCGGCACGATCCGGGAAAGCTCGGGCGCGCGCTTCTCGCCCGGGTGAGCTGAAGGAAAATGATCATCGGCCTCGCAGGCGGTACCGGCTCGGGCAAGAGCATGATCGTGCAGAGCCTGGTGGCCCGCGTCGGCGGGTGCGTGATCGACCTCGACTCGTACTACTGCGACCGGAGCGCCCTCTCCCGGGAGGAGCGGAGCCGGATCAATTACGACCAACCGACCGCCATCGACGTCGCGCTGCTCGTCGGGCAGCTCGCCGAGCTCGAACGAGGCGAGGCGGTGCGGAAGCCGGTGTACTCGTTCGAGACCCACGAACGGACCGGAGTCGAGATGGTTGCTCCGGCGCGGCTCCTGCTCGTCGAGGGCCGGTTCGCCCTCTGGTGGGAGTCGCTGCGGTCGCTGCTGGACGTGAAAGTGTTCGTGGACGCACCGCCAGATCTCCGGCTCATCCGGCGGATCCGACGGGACCTCACTGGGCGCGACCGCACTCTGGAGCAGGTGCTGCAACAGTACTCCGGTCCGGTGCGCTCCATGCACGCGCGGTACGTGGAGCCGACGCGCGCCCACGCGGACCTCGTCGTGACCAATGACGGCCCCCTTGAGGACGCGGTGGAGCTCGTGATCGCGCTCGTGCGACGGAGAAGGGTCGACGGGCGTGCCGGCGCTGCGGCGCAGCGATAAGCGATGACCGCGTGTCTCGGCTCGAGCTCGGCACGACCATCGCCCCGGCCGCCCGCATCGTCGCGCGGAGGGTGACAGAAGGGGCGGGCACCACCGTCTCGGTCAGGCTCCCGATCGGAAGAGGAGCATGAACAAGCCCACCCTCCTCATCGTCGAGGACGAGGAGCTGATCTGTACGCAACTCAAGTATGGGCTGCGGGACGATTTCACGCTCCTCTTTGCCGAGGACGGCATGGAGGCCCTCTCGGCGCTCAAGCGCGAGCGGCCGGCGCTCGTCTGCCTCGACCTCGGGCTGCCCCCCGATCCGGAGAGCGCCGAGCCGGGGCTCGAGGCGCTGGATCAGATCATGAAGGCCGCGCCCCAGACCAAGGTGGTCGTCCTCACCGGTAACGGGGGAGGCGGGAGCGCGATCCGCGCGGTCCAGCTCGGCGCGTTCGACTATCACCACAAGCCGATCCGGCTCCACGACCTGAAAGTCGCGCTCCAGCGGGCGGCGTATTTCCAGGCGATCGAGGCCGACGTCGAGAAGCAGCGTGTGGGGGAGGCGGCGACCCGCTGCGAGGGCATGCTGGGCCGCACGTCCGCCATGCAAGAGATCTTCGTCGTGGTGAGCCGCATCGCGCGGACCGACGTGACCGTGCTGATCCAGGGCGAGAGCGGGACGGGAAAGGAACTCCTGGCACGGGCCATCCACGCCAACAGCTCACGCGACGGGCACCCGTTTGTGGCGATCAACTGCGGGGCGATCCCGGACACCCTGCTGGAGTCGGAGCTGTTCGGCCACGAAAAGGGCGCTTACACGGGCGCGCATATTCAGCGCAAGGGCAGGCTCGAGCTCGCGGAAGGCGGCACGCTCTTCCTCGATGAAGTCGGTGAGATGAGCGCCCTGCTTCAGGTGAAGCTCCTCCGCTTTCTCCAGGAGCGGGCGATCGAGCGGGTCGGCGGCCGCGAGGTGCTCCGCGTCGACGCCCGGGTGGTCGCGGCCACCAACAAAGACCTGAAAGCGGAGCTACAAGCCGGGCGGTTCCGTGAAGACCTCTACTATCGCCTGTCGGTCGTGAACCTGACGCTCCCGCCCCTGCGTGACCGGGGCGAGGACAGCGTGCTCATCGCCAACGCGTTCCTCCAGCGCAGCGACAAGCAGCACCGGAGAAAGCTCCGCTTCGGGAGCTCGGCTCTCGAGGCCATCATCCACTATGCCTGGCCCGGCAACATTCGCGAGCTCGAGAACGCGGTGGAGCGAGCAGTTCTCATGGCCCGGACGAAATTCATCGAGGCACGGGACCTCGGCATCGAAGTCAAGGACGGCCCCGATCCGGCCTCGCTCAGAGAGGCCCGGAATCGCGCGGAGCGGAACGCCCTGGTGGATGCTCTCGCCAAGACGCGCGGGAACATCACCCGGGGGGCGAGGCTTCTGGCCGTGAGCCGTCCAACGCTGCACGGATTGATTGCCAAGTATCAGGTCAACGCGCGGGATTTCCGTTGATCGTCGTCGGACCCGTCCGGCGCCGCCGGGGCGGCGCGGGCCCGCCCCCACGACACCGGCGTAATTGCGGACCATTTCCGTCGTGGCCGTGGCATTATCGGGGCGTTGGGAACGCGGCTTCATGCCGTCGGCCCGCTGGATGAGGAGGACGTGCAGTGAAGATTGTCACCATCGCCTGGTCCGTGACCGTTCTGGTGCTTCTCGCGTGTGCGGGTGTCGGCGTGGGCGCCGAGGACATGGGGTTGATCACCGGAGGCGACAAGGGTACCTACTACCAGTTCGGCCTCGACCTGCAGAAGCTGGTCAAGCCCGCGGGGATCAATCTGACCGTCTACCCTTCGAAAGGGTCGATCGAGAACATCTACGCCGTGTACCAGCGGCCAGGCGTTCCGATGGGCATCGTGCAATCCGATGTCCTGGCGTTCGTGTCCCGCGTGCAGTCGGACCCAGTGCTCCAGCGGATCGCGCGGAAGACGAAGATGGTCTTTCCCCTCTATAACGAGGAAATCCATCTGCTCGGTAAAAAGGGCATCACCGACTTCGATGATCTCGCCGGCCGGAGGGTCGCCATCGGCCGGGACGGCAGCGGCACGTACTTGACCGCGCGTCTTCTCTTCAAGCTGTCGGAAGTGGCGCCCAGCGAGATGGTGCCGATCGACACGAGTGAGGCGCTCGCCGAGCTCAAGGCGGGCCGCGTCGACGCGATGTTCTATGTGGCCGGTTACCCCGTGAAGCTTCTCAAGGAGGACGTCAGCGACAAGGACCAGCTCGTGCTGATCCCGATCATCAACAAGAGCATCCTCGAGTTCTACCCGCAGGCCGAGATTCCGGCCGGCGTCTATGCCTGGCAGCCGACTCCGATCAGCACCGCGGCGGTCAAGGCGGTCCTCGTGTCATTCGATTTCCGCCGCCGGGACTGCGACAACGTCGGCCGCTTCGCGCAGCTCGTGTCGCGGGGACTCGACTCGCTGCAGAAGAACGGCCATGCGAAGTGGAAGGCGGTCGACTTCAACTACCCGCTCCGGGGTTGGGAGCAGTACGACTGCGTCCGGAAATATCTGGGCAAGGCGGCTCCCGCGACCGCCACCACGCCGCGCGGCGGGCAGAATCCGGTGTTCGACGCGATCAAGGGCGCTCTCGACCAGTAGTCGCGGGATCGGGGCGGTCGATCGAGGCCCCGCGCGACCCTGAGCCGCCGAGCGTCAGGCCCCGACGAGGCGCAGGAGCGTCCAGGTGATCGCGGCGACGAGCGCCGAGGCGGGGATCGTGAGAATCCACGCCCAGAGGATCTTTCCCGCCACGCCCCAGCGCACAGCCGAGAAGCGCTGAATGGCGCCGACGCCCATGATCGAGCCGCTGATCGTATGGGTGGTGCTGACGGGAATGCCGCCGATAGCGGTGCCGATCAGCATGATGGCGCCGGCGGTCTCCGCGCAGAATCCGCCCACCGGCCGCAGCTTGGTGATCCGCATCCCCATCGTCTTCACGATCCGCCACCCGCCGGCCATCGTGCCCAGGCCCAGCGCCGCGTGCGCCGCGAGCACGACCCAGACGGGCACGTAGAAGTCGGGCCCGAGGTAACCCGTGCTGAAGAGCAGCACGGCGATGATTCCCATCGTCTTCTGGGCGTCGTTGGTTCCGTGACCCAGGCTGTAGGCGGCCGCCGACAGGAGCTGGCCGCGACGGAAGACCTTGTCCACGCGTCCCGGCGTCTCGTCCTTGAAGACGTTGAGCACCAGCACCATCAGCGTGAATCCGACGACCATGCCGATCAGGGGCGCCAGGATCATGAACGCCCCGATCTTGATCAGGCCGGCCGCGATCAGCGAGCCGAACCCCGCCTTGACCACGGCGGCGCCGGCGAAGCCGCCGATCAGCGCGTGAGAGGAGCTCGTCGGCAAGCCCCACACCCACGTGATCAGGTCCCAGACGATCGCGCCGATCAGACCCGCCAGGATCACCCACTGATCCACCACCGTGGTCTCGACGACACCCTTCCCGACCGTGCGCGCCACGCTCACGCCGAAGCCGAACGCGGCGACGAAGTTGAAGAACGCCGCCCAGACGACCGCCTGGAGCGGCGTCAGCACGCGGGTCGACACGACCGTGGCGATCGAGTTCGCGGCGTCGTGGAAACCGTTGATGAAGTCGAAGACGAGCGCGATGAAGACGATGAAGACGACGAGGGAGAGCACCGCTCAGGCCGGGGCGATCACGCCATTTTGAGAATTATCCCCTCGATCACGTTGGCGACGTCCTCGCACCGATCCGTGACGATTTCCATCGTCTCGTAGATCTCTTTCCACTTGATGACCTCGATGGGATCGCTCGCCTCGTCGAACATCGCGGCGAGGCTGTCGCGCAGCAGCACGTCGGCGGTGTTCTCCAGGCGGTTCACCTCGACGGTGTGCTCGTGGAAGGCGGGGTCCATCGTCCGCAGGCACTTGAGGCAGCGGTCCATCGCGTGGGTGGTGTGCACGATGACCTCGGCCAACGCCCGGCACGCCGAGGTCGGCTCCTTGATACGGTAGACAACCAGCCGCTCGGCGGCCGCCTCGATGTAGTCGAGCACATCGTCGAGGCGCGAGGCCAGGTCGTGGATGTCCTCGCGGTCGATCGGCGTGATGAAGGTCGTGTTCAGCTTCTTGATGATCTCGTGGGTCACCTGATCGCCCTGATGCTCCACTTCCTTGATCGCGTGAGCCTTGGCCCGCGCGTCGGCGAAGTTGTGGACCATCTCGTGGAGCAGGGCGCCGGCCCGGATGATGTGCTGGGACTGCTGCTCGAAGTAGTCGAAGAATCGGACTTCCTTCGGGATCAGGTTGAACATTGACCCGGATCGGAGTGTAACGGAAACGTCACAATCGCGCTAGGCCTTCCTCAGACGCAGCGGGGGAAGTCCCAGGAGGGCCCGGCGACCCAGGCCCCAACAGGTCTCGATGGTTTCGATGAGCGCCGGCGCGCTCGCCGCGAGGCAACGAACCAGCGCCCCGCGGCGTGCTAGCGCGGCCACGCCGACCCACGCATCGCCGCCGCTCGCCCAGAGCCGCCGGACCTCGGCCGCGAGCTGCTCGAGATCGAAGGCTCCGACGATTGCGATCGAGGCGAAGTACGGATGGAGCTCTCCGCAGCCGAGTCCGTCCCATGCCGGGTCGTCCTTGGCGACCGGACCCCGCAGGACGAACCGGTCGTGGAGCAGCCAGCCGTACTGGTCGCGGATCGAAACAGCGCTTTCGAGCACGGCGAACCGCCACGCCTCTCCCCGGGCGATGCGGCCGGCGGAGAAGGCATCGACGAGGATGAGTCCGGCGGTCGCGTCCATGTCGACGTCGATCGCCTGGCGGAAGGCCGAGCCCGCGAACGGGATGGTGTGGTCGGGCACCCACTCGACGACCGCGCGCGGGCCCAGCGCAAGCTTTACGCTCTGGGTGGCCTCCTCGGCATCGGTGCGGTACACCCGGGTGGCGGAAGGGGTGGTGAGGACCGCATGGGTCCCCGCCGCCAAGTTCACGTCGATCGTGAGCCGGTCGCCGCCGACAAGGCCGCCCGTTGGATTCAGGATCGAGACGATCGCCGCCGGGTCGTCGAGCGCGAGAGGCGCCAGGACCTGGAGCGGCAGCGTGGAGCGGCAGCCCGCGACCACGGTGGCGGGCCCGCGCCGCTCGAACTGGAGTCGCAGCGCCCCGTCCCGTCCGACCCGGGCGGCGTCGAGCGGCGCCCCCGCGATCACGCCATCGCCGCCTCGAGCGTCAGCTCGTGCCGAATCCAGGCGAGGATCGTGTCTACGCCCTCGCCCGTCTTGAGGTTCGTGAAGACGAAGGGGCGGGCACCACGCATCCGGCGCGAATCGCGCTCCATCACGGAGAGGTCCGCGCCCACGTGCGGTGCCAGATCGACCTTGTTGATCACCAGGAGGTTGGAGCGCGTGATCCCCGGGCCGCCCTTGCGTGGAATCTTCTCGCCCGCGGCCACGTCGATCACGTACATCATCGCGTCAACCAGCTCGGGGCTGAACGTCGCCGCCAAATTATCGCCGCCGCTCTCGACGAGAAGAAGGTCGAGATTCGGGAACTTCTTCAGGAGCGCGTCCACGGCTTCGAGATTCACCGAGACGTCTTCTCGAATCGCGGTGTGCGGGCACCCACCCGTCTCGACGCCGACGACCCGCTCGGCCGGCAGCGCACCCCGGCGCACGAGGAACTCGGCGTCCTCCTTCGTGTAGATGTCGTTGGTGATGACCGCCATGTCGAGCTCGCCGGAGAGGCGCCCGCAGAGGGCCTCGGTCAGCGCGGTCTTCCCCGAGCCGACGGGCCCGCCGATGCCAATCTTCAACGGTCGCGGAATCGTGGTCATGATCTGAACAACCTCATGTCGAGGGTGGCGTGACGGATGCCCGCGAGCTCGAGCGCGGGATTGAAGCTCCACAGGTCGTCGGCGGTCGCCCGCGCCGCCGCGGCGGCCAGGCGCTCGATGCGAGCCCGCATCGCGGCCAGCACTCGCTGGCCGTCGAGCTGTCCGAGCGCGATCAGTCGCAGACCGGCACCGACCAGCAACGCCGCAGTGGCGTAGAGGTACGCCGCCGCGGCGGGCTCGGGCCCGGCGCCGCCGCGCCCGACGATCGCGCCGAACACCGTCGCGTGATGGCCGGCCGAGCGCTCGTCGTCGACGGCGCGCGCCACGTGAGCGAGGAACACGTCGGCGCCGAGGCCCGCGGCGATCCGGAGTGACTGGCGACCCATCTGCCGACTCGCTGTCCGAAACTCGGGGATGCTCTTCATCGCGTCGAGCCGCGCGTCGAGCGTGATCCAGTCCTCGGTGTCGGCACGGGCCGCCACCCGCACCGCGATCGCGGCCGCCGCCGCGTCAGCGGGACCGGCGGAGCCCTCCAGGTGAGCCGCGATGAACGCCTCCAGGCCCTGGCGGTCCCGAACCCGCCCGTCCTGCACGTAGGTCTCGAGTCCGAACGAGTGAGCGAAGCCGCCGGCCGGGAACAGCCCGTCAGCGAACTGGAGCAGCGTCAGCAGCGCTGGATCACCCATCATGGCGGTGCCCCGTTCCGATCGGCAGGAACACTGCTTGCGCTCGCGCGAAGGGCACGCCGAGCCGCGTGAGGAGCCGATGCATCGCCGGATCGTCCGGCACGAGGAGCCGCTCGCCATCGAGCGCCAGCGTGAAGTGGCGGTTACCCACCTCGAAGGCGATGCGCAGCGCCTCCTCGGCCGAGGCCGGCGTGACCGCGAGAACCGGTTCCGGCGCGCCCTCCACGACGAGGTACCAGTCCGGGCCGACGTGAAGGATCTCCCCGGGCGTGAGCGTGGTGCCGGTGGGCAGCGCCAGCGCGAGCGTGCGCCCCATGGTCGTCGTCACGCGACGGCGGCCCCATTGGCGCTCCTCGGCCGTGAGCACGAGCGTGTCGCGCTCGTGCCCGGACAGATCCACGTCGCGCACATGCACATCCGGATGCGTAACCACGACCACGTCCCGGTCGCCGGCACTAGTGCCGTCGGAAACCTCGCCGTCGCCGGCGCCGTCAGGACCGCTGGAACGATCGAGCCTCCGGCTCGATCGCGACGCAGACGGGGGCACATCGGCAGCCATCCCGCCGGAAACCTCCCGCTCGCCGGCCCCGTCAGGACCGCCGGAACGATCGAGCCTCCGGCTCGATCGCGACGCGAACGGGAGCGCATCAGCAGCCATCCCGTCGGAAACCTCGCGCTCGCCGGCCCCGTCAGGACCGCCGGAACGATCGAGCCTCCGGCTCGATCGCGACGCGGACGGGAGCGCATCGGCAGCCATCCCGTCGGAAACCTCGCGCTCGCCGGCCCCGTCAGGACCGCTGGAACGATCGAGCCTCCGGCTCGATCGCGACGCGGACGGGGGGGTATGGGGGGCCATTTCGGGGCCCCCCATTAAAAGAGAAAGTAGCGTTGCGCCATGGGCAAGACGCGCGCCGGCTCGCACGTGAGCACCGCACCGTCCGCGCGCACCTGGTAGGTTTCGGGATCGACCTCGATCCGCGGCAGCGCGTCGTTGTGGATCATGTCGCGCTTACCGAGGCCGCGACAGTGCGTGACCGCGACGGCGCGCCGGGTGAGGCCGAGTCGTTGCGGTACGCCGTCGGCGAGCGCCGCCGCCGACACGAACGTCAGCGCCGTGGCGCCGATGGCCCGGCCGAACGCCCCGAACATCGGACGGTAGAGCACGGGCTGGGGCGTGGGGATCGACGCGTTCGGGTCGCCCATCGCCGCCCACGCGATAAGGCCACCCTTGACCACCAGCTCCGGCTTCACGCCGAAAAACGCGGGCTTCCAGACCACCAGATCGGCGAGCTTGCCCACCTCGACCGACCCCACGTGGCCGGCCAGGCCGTGGGCGATGGCCGGGTTGATCGTGTACTTCGCGACGTACCGTTTCACGCGCGCGTTATCGTCGCCCGGGGAGTCCCCCGGGAGTGGACCGCGCTGGCGCTTCATCTTGTCGGCGGTCTGCCAGGTCCTGATGATCACCTCGCCGATCCGGCCCATCGCCTGGGAGTCCGAGGACATCATGCTGATCGCGCCGAGGTCGTGCAGCACGTCCTCGGCGGCGATCGTCTCGGCGCGGATGCGCGACTCGGCGAAGGCGAGGTCCTCGGGGATCCGCGCGTTGAGGTGGTGGCAGACCATGAGCATGTCGAGGTGCTCGTCCATGGTGTTCACGGTGAACGGCATCGTCGGGTTCGTCGACGAGGGCAGGCAGTTCGGCTCTCCGCACACCCGGATGATGTCGGGCGCGTGACCGCCCCCCGCGCCCTCGGTGTGATAGGTGTGGATCGTCCGTCCCTTGAAGGCGCGGATCGAGTCCTCGACGAACCCGCTCTCGTTGAGCGTGTCGGTGTGGATCGCGACCTGGACGTCGAGCTCCTCGGCGACGCCGAGCGCGCAGTCGATCGCCGTCGGCGTCGTTCCCCAGTCCTCGTGGAGCTTGAGCCCGATGGCCCCGGCGGCGATCTGCTCGCGCAGCGGCTCGGGCGCCGAGGCGTTGCCCTTGCCGAGGAAGCCGAGGTTGATGGGAAACGCCTCGGCCGCCTCGAGCATCCGGTGGATGTTCCAGGCGCCCGGCGTGCACGTCGTGGCGTTGGTCCCCGTCGCGGGGCCGGTGCCGCCGCCGACCAGCGTCGTGAGGCCGGCGGTGATCGCCTCGTCGACGAGCTGGGGGCAGATGAAGTGGATGTGCGTGTCGAGCCCGCCGGCCGTGATGATCTTCCCCTCGCCCGCGATCACTTCGGTGGAGGCGCCGACGACCATCCCCTCCGTCACGCCCGCCATCAGGTCCGGATTCCCGGCCTTGCCCACGCCCACGATCCGCCCGTCACGGATCCCGATGTCGGCCTTCACGATGCCCCAGTGATCGACGACGACGGCATTGGTGATGACGACATCGAGCGCTCCGGCAGCGCGCGTGGCTCCGACGGACTGGCCCATGCCATCGCGGATGACCTTGCCCCCGCCGAACTTCGCCTCCTCGCCCGGCGTCGTGAGGTCACGCTCGATCCGGATGAACAGCTCCGTGTCGGCGAGACGCACCCGATCGCCCGTCGTGGGACCGTAGAGATCGGCATACTGTCGGCGGGTCAGCCGGAGCGTCATGACGGGCGCTCCCACGCCGCGAGCTTCGCCAGGGCCTGGTCGCGGCCGCCCCCCTCGGTGAGCCCGTTCAGGCCGAAGACGCGCCGCGTACCGGCCAGCTCGACGAGCGTCACGCGCTTTTCATCGCCGGGCTCGAAGCGGACCGCGGTGCCGGCCGGCACGTTCAGCCGCATTCCGAAAGCTTGCGCACGATCAAAACGAAGCGCCCGATTGACTTCAAAGAAGTGGAAGTGGGAGCCGATTTGGATGGGCCGGTCGGCCGTGTTGGACACCGTCAGCTCTACCGTGCGCCGGCCCTGGTTCGCGACGATCTCGCCTTCACCTAGAAGGTACTCACCCGGAATCACGATGGGCCTCCTTCGGTCAGCAGCCGGTAGTAGAACGCGCTCGGATCGAGCGCGCCGTCGGCACTCTTCGCGTACGCGGGAATCGCGCCGGCCAGCCGGTAGCCGACCGAGGTGTAGAGCCGCTCTGACGAGTCGCCCTGGCGCGCGTCGAGCACCAGCGTGGTGCGGCCCAGGCGTCGTGCGCGCTCCTCCACCGCCAGCATGAGCGCGTGTCCGATCCCGCGGCGGCGCACCTTCGTGTGAACGATCACCTTGGCCACTTCAGCGCGATGGAGCGCGTTCGGGCGCGTCGCCAGGAGCAGCTGGGCGGTGCCGACGATCTCTCCCTCGGGGGCGTCCGCGCCCCCCTCGGCACCGCGCGCAACCAGCAAGAGACACGAGCCCTCGCGGACCGCCGCGACGACCCCCCGCCAGTACGCGTCGGCCTCGGCCTCCGCGAGCGGCGGCAAGAAGCCGATCGACGCCCCACTGTCGACCGCATCCCTGAGCAGCGCGCTCAGCGCTGCCCGGTGCCTTGTCACATCCTCAGCGCTGAGCAACTCGATCACGATCGCCCCCCCCGCGTCCAAGCGTCCCGTCCTCGACGTCATGTCAAGACACCGCTGGCCGCAGCGCGGAGGCGACGGGCGGGTGCGGGAAGGGTCGATCGGGCCCGTTCCCGCAACGCGGCGGCGGACGTCGCGCACCCCGCTGGAGCCCAGCCGCCGCGGAGCAGCGATCGCGTGCCGCGTGGTCCGATGACCCCTCCCGCACTCGCCCGTCGCCGTCGACCCCACGCCCAAGCTGACATGATCCAGCGGACAGAACGCTAACGGATCGGACGGTGAATGGTGACGAGCTTGGTGCCGTCGGGAAAGGTGCCCTCGACCTGCACCTCCTCGAGCATCTCGGGCACACCCTCCATCACGTCGTCGCGGCCGAGGACGACGAGTCCGGCCTCCATCAGCTCCGAGACGCTCCGCCCGTCACGGATACCCTCGAGGATCTCGGCCGTGATGAGCGCCAGCGCTTCGGGGTGGTTGAGCTTGAGGCCGCGTCCGCGGCGCCGGCGCGCGACTTCAGCCGCGGTGAAGATGAGCAGCTTCTCCTGCTCACGCGGGGTGAGGTGCATCGTTGAACCTCCAGACGAATGGGGTCAGACCGCCAGGTGTTGTCGGACCATCTCCACTCTCAACTCTCCGGTGGAGCCCGAGGCAACCACGGCGCCCTTGGCCATGATCACGTACTTGTCGGCGAGTCGCTCGGCGAAGTCAAGGTACTGCTCGACCAGCAGGACGGCCAGGCCGAGCTCGCGCTTGATCCGTCTCAGCGCGCCCTCGATCTCGAGGATGATCGACGGCTGGATGCCCTCGGTCGGCTCGTCGAGCATGAGGAGCTTCGGCTTCGTCAGGAGCGCGCGTCCGATCGCGAGCATCTGCTGCTCGCCGCCCGACAGGACGCCGCCCTTGCGTGCCAGGAGCGGCGCGAGCGCCGGGAACAGCTCGAGCGGCTCGTCCAGCGCGGCGGCGCGCCCGCAGCCGAGGAGTGCCATGCGCAGGTTCTCCTCCACGGTCAGATGGGGGAAAATCTCGCGCCCCTGCGGGACGTAGCCGATGCCGGCGCGCGCCCGACGGTCTGGCGACCACCCGGTGATCTCGGCGCCGTCGAAGCTCACCTTCCCGCGCCGCGCCGGCAGGAGTCCAATGGCGGTCTTGAGGAGTGTCGTCTTGCCCACGCCATTGCGCCCCATCAAGCACACGAGCTCGCCCGCGCCGACCTCGAGGTCCACCCCCCAGAGTACCTGGGACTCGCCGTAGGCGACGTCGAGCCCGCTAATGGACAGCATCGGCCGCCTCGCGCCGCCGCCCGAGATAGACCTCGAGGACGCGCGGATCGCTCTGGACTTGCTCCACCGGCCCCTCGCAGAGGACCGTCCCCAGGTGCAGGACCGTCACCTTGCGAGCGATCTGCCGGACGAACTCCATGTCGTGCTCGATGACGAGGACCGACCGGTCGGCGGCGATCGTCTCGAGCAGCCCGCCGGTCCGCGCAGTCTCCTCGTCGGTCATGCCCGCGACCGGCTCGTCCACGAGGAGCAGCTCGGGATCCTGCGCGATCACCATCCCGATCTCGAGCCATTGCTTCTCGCCGTGCGCCAGGGTGCCGGCCAGGGAGCCCGCCTTGGCGGCGAGCTGGACCGTCTCGAGCGCCCGGGCGATGCGCTCGCGCTCCTCCTCCGGGTCACGACGGCGGAGCGCGGCGAAGACGCCTTTCGACGCCCGGCGGAGGGAGAGCTCCACGTTGTCCCAGACGGTGAGGTTCACGAAGACGGACGGCGTCTGGAACTTCCGCCCGACACCGAGGCGCGCAATGTCGTTCTCGCGCAGCGGCAGGAGGTCGGTTTCGTGGCCGAAGATGACGCGCCCAGTCTCGGGCTTCACCCGCCCGGAGACGACGTCGAGGAGCGTGGTCTTGCCGGCGCCGTTCGGGCCGATCACCACGCGCAGCTCGCGGCGATCCATGAAGAAGTTCAGATGGCTCAACGCCTTGAAGCCGTCGTAGTTCACGGTCACGTCTTCGAGATAGATGATGCTGCCCTTGGCGCTATTCATCGGAGCCCGGTGGCCGGATCGAGCCGCGGGGGGCCTGAGACAGGAGCGGCGCGTCAAGCGTCGCCCGCTCCCGTCGCCGCGTCACGACGCGACGGGCGCGCGCCAGGAGCCGGCCCAGGGCGCCGACGACGCCGTCGGGAAAGAACAAGACGGCGCCCATGAAGAGCCCGCCGAGGAAGAGAAGCCAAAGGTCCGGGTAGCTGGTCGTGAGCCAGCTCTGGATCCAGTTGACGCCGAAGGCCCCGATGACAGCGCCGTAGAGCGTGCCCCGGCCGCCGGCGGCGACCCACACCACCATCTCGATCGACGGGAGCACGCCGATCTTGGCCGGCGTGACGATACCCACCTGCGGCGCGTAGAGGGCGCCCGCGAGCCCCGCCAGCATCGCGGACACGACGAACACGAAGAGCTTGTACGCCGCCGGCGAGTAGCCGGAGAAGAGCACACGCGTCTCGCTGTCGCGGATGGCGACGAGCACCTTGCCGGCCCGCGTGAGCGTGATCCAGCGACAGAGCAGGTAGGCGCCGACGAGCGTCAACGCCGTGACCGCGTAGAGCCCGCGCTGCGTGCCGGGTCGATTGAGCGGGAAACCGAAGACCGTCTTGAAGTCGGCGAGGCCGTTGGTGCCGCCGAGGTTCATCTCGTTCCGGTTGAACACGAGCCAGGCGCTGAGGGCCAGCGCCTGCGTGATGATCGAGAAGTACACGCCGCGGATGCGGCTCCGGAACGCGAGGTAGCCGAACGCCAGCCCGAAGAGCGCGGGGACGAGCACGATCGCCGCCAGCGTGAAGACGACACTGTGGAACGGCTTCCAGAAGAGCGGGAGCGCGGTGACCTGGTTCCACACCATGAAGTCGGGCAAAGCACTCTGGTAGACACTCTTCGCGCCGATCTCGAGCATGAGGTGCATACCCATCGCGTAGGCCCCGAGGCCGAAGAATACGCCGTGCCCGAGCGAAAGCACGCCCGCGTAGCCCCAGAGCAGGTCGAGTCCGAGCGCCAGGATCGCGTAGGTCAGGAACTTGCCGAACAGGTTGATCGTGAAGTTCGAGACCGCGAACGGCGTGTCGGCCGGCAGCGCGTTGCACAGCGGCAGGACGACCACCAGGACCACCGCGGCGAGCCCGACCGCGAGCGCCTCACGCTTCGGCATTCCGGTCCCGCGTCGCGAACAGCCCGGCAGGCCGCCGCTGGAGGAACAAGATGACGCCGACGAGGATCGCGACCTTGCCGAACACGGCCCCGAAGGCCGGCTCGATCCCCTTCGTGAGCCCGCCCAGTCCCGCCGCAGCGAGGATCGTCCCGGCGAGCTTCCCGACTCCGCCGGTCACGACCACCATGAACGAGTCCACGATGTAGTTCTGCCCGAGCGACGGCCCGACGTTGCCGATCTGCGTGAGCGCACACCCGGCGAGTCCCGCGAGGCCGGCGCCGAAGGCAAACGTCGTCGCGTCCACCACGCCGGCGCGCACGCCCAGACACGAGCTCATCGCCCGGTTCTGGGTGACGGCGCGGATCCGGAGCCCCGCGCTGGTGCGGAACAGGAGCCAGTACGTCGCCGCGACCGACACGGTCGCCAGGCCGATGATGAACACCCGGTTGTACGGAAGCGTCACACCGACCATGACCGGCACGCCCCCCGAGAGCCAGGAGGGCGAGCTCACGTCCACGTTCGCGGCGCCGAACCAGAGCCGCAGCCCCTGCTGGATGATCAGCGACGCGCCCCACGTGAGCAGCAGCGTCTCGAGCGGCCGCCCGTACAGGAACCGGATGACCCCGCGCTCGAGGACCAGCCCCACCGCCGCCGCCACCAGGAAGGAGATGGGCAGCGCGACGCCGAAGTAGAGGTCGAAGCGGTCGGGCCACGCCGCGCGGAACCAGTTCTGCACCACGAACGTCGCATACGCGCCCAGCGCCATCAGCTCGCCGTGGGCCATGTTGATGACGCCCATGAGGCCGAACACGATGGCCAGGCCGAGCGCCATGAGGAGCAGGATCGAGGCGAGCGAGGCGCCCTGGAAGACCGTCTCGACGGTCGTCGTCAAGAGGCTCCAGCGCTCGAGCCGGCGGATCGCCTGCGTGGCCGCGTGGCGCTCGGCCGGTGACGCGCCCGGGTCGGCCGCGAGTCGCCCCAGCGCCTCGCGCGCACTGGCCGAGTGGATCTCGCCGAGCGTGCGCGCCGCTGCGACGTGCTGCTCACGGCTGCCGTGCGCCAGCCGGATCAAGCCGAGCGCCTCGGTGAGGGCGTGGCGGACCCACCGATCCGTTTCTTTCTGGAGCGCTGCCTCGACCGTCGCGACGGCGGCGATCTCGGCCTGGTTTCCGAGCTTCACGGCAGCGCCTCGACGGACGGCAGGGTCCGGATCCGCGAGCTGCGCCCGCGTCTCGTCGGCGTCGACGAACGGCTTGATCGCGAGCCGCAGCCGCCGGTCGGCCGGCACCTCCTTGAGCTCCGCCAGCGGCACCGTGCCGAGTGGCTCCCGGTCGTATGCGCCGACGATGTCGATCACGTCCTGGTCGCCGCGCGTGGCTTTCGTCCCGCCCACGACCAGCTCGGTCGTGCCGGCGCGCGTACGGGCGTAGACACCCCCATCGCGTAACGCCCCCAGGAACTGGAGCCACTTGGGATCGCGCGCCTGGCCGAGGACGCTGACGGCCGCCTCGCGGCGGTCGGCGTCCTCCCCGAGGAGATCCGCCAGCGCCTGGGTCACCTCGGGGGACGGCGCGGTCGGCGCCGCGTGGCCCGCCGCTGCCGCAGCGAGCCACGCGACCAACGAAAGGAGAACGACGAGACGATATCTCACGCCTTCTTCTGATACGTGCCTTGATGCTTGACCCAGTCGCAGCCCTTGTCCGGGCTCGTGTACTTGCTCCACGGCTCCGGCTCGACGAGGCCCTTGGTGCGGGAGACAATCTTGAACTGGCCGTCCTTCATGATCTCGCCGATGAGCACCGGCCGGTAGGTGTGGTGGTTGTACTCGTGCATCCTGATGGTGCCGCTGGGCGCCGCGAACGTCTGGCCGTAGACGGCCTTGCGTACGCCGTCGACATCGAAGCTCTTGGCCTTCTCCACCGCTTGCTTCCAGATGTAGACGCCGAAGTAGGCGGCCTCCATCGGGTCGTCGGTGACGCGCCTGTCGCCGCCGGGGAGGTTGGTTTTCTTCGCGTACGCTTTGAACGCCTGGACGAACTTCTTGTTGTTCGCGTTCTCGACCGACTGAAAATAATTCCAGGCGGCGAGGTGGCCGATAAGGGCCGACGCGTCCATGCCGCGCAGCTCGTCCTCGGCCACGCTGTAGGCCATGATGGGCGCGTTTTCGGAGCGCAGGCCCTGGTTGCCGAACTCCTTGTAGAAGGGCACGTTCGAGTCGCCGTTGATCGTCGAGAGCACGCACGCGCTGCCGCCCGACGCGAATCGTTTGATCTTGCCGACGATCGTCTGGTAGTCCTGGTGGTTGAATGGCGTGTACTCTTCCTCGATGTTGGCGGCCGGCACGCCCTTGGCGAGCAGGAAGGCGCGCAGGATCTTGTTGGCCGTGCGCGGGAACACGTAATCGGTCCCGAGCAGGTAGAACTTCTTGTAGGCGCCGCCTTCCTTCGACATCAGGTACTCGGCGCCGGGAATCAGCTGCTGGTTCGGCGTCGCGCCCGTGTAGAAGACGTTCTTCGAGCACTCCTCGCCCTCGTACTGGACCGGGTAGAAGAGCAGGCCGTTGTTGTTCTCGAAGACCGGCAGGACCGACTTCCGGCTGACCGACGTCCAGCAGCCGAAGACCACGGCCACTTTGTCTTTCAGCAGGAGCTGCTTGGCCTTCTCGGCAAAGAGATCCCAGTTCGACGCCGGATCGACGACGACCGGCGAGATCTTCTTGCCCATCACGCCGCCCTTGGCGTTGATCTCCTCGACGGCCATCAGCACGACGTCCCGCAGCGACACCTCGCTGATGGCCATCGTGCCCGAGAGCGAGTGCAGGACGCCGATCTTGACCGTCTCCTGCGCCGTCAGAACGTTGGGGAATCCGAGACCGGCGCCGAGCGCGGTCCCGGCCGCGAGCGAGCCCTTGAGGAAGCCGCGACGTGAGTACTCTGCCATACCGTCTCCTTTCGACAGACGTGGTTGGTCTCGATCGCGGCATCGTTGGCGCGTCGTCCGCGGGCGTCTATGGCCGCGGCGAATCCCTTCGAGAGCAAGGGCCGTACCGGAGGGTCTTGCTATTTGTTTACAGGCTGTTACGGCGATGCCGGCCGAGGCAAGTGCTCAATGCGTAGGCACATCGGACGCGACTGACTCCGACACGAGCAGCGCCCTCGCGATGTCGACCATCGGGCGGCGGCTATCCATCGCGGCGCGGCGAAGCCGATGGAACGCCTCGTCCTCGGAAAGCTGGTAGCGCGCCATCAGGCGTCCCTTCGCCCGCTCGATCACCTTCCGATCCTCGAGCGACCGGCGCAACGCGAGCGTCTCGCGGAACCGGGCGACGGCCAGGTCCAGCACGGGCGCCAGCTCCGCCGAGCGGAGCGGTTTGAGAAGATAGGACATCACGCCGGCCGAGCGCGCCCGATCGACCAGCTCCTGCCGTGTGTGGCTCGTGAAGAGCACCACGGGACAACCCGCATCGATCACCTGTGGCGCCGCGTCGACACCGTCTCCGTCCGGCAGACCGACGGCAAAGACGGCGACGTCGGGGCTCGCCCGCCGCACGAGCGCGAGCGCATCGGCACATCGCACCACCTCGCCGACCACCTCGCCCCTCGCCGCCCAGATGGCGGCGCGAAGCGCCGCGCGCGAGCGCTCGTGATCGTCGAGAATCGCGACCCTCCAGCGTGGGTCGGACTTCGGCCCGGCATCCGCCATGACTCCCACCCGTGGCAAGCGCGGTGCCAGGCCCGCCGTTCAGAAAATCAACCGTTTAGGAGAAGGCCTCGGGACGACGTGCCCAGCAACGCGGCACGCCCGTCGCTGCTGCTGCTTTCCGGAGCAGAGAGAACTCTAGGTGAGGGGCTTGGGGGGCCCCTTCGAGGCCCCCATGGAACTAAATATCGAAGTACAGCGCGAACTCCCAGGGGTGTGGGCGGAGCCGCACGGCGTCCACCTCGTTCTTCCGCTTGTACTCGATCCACGTCTCGATGACGTCCGGCGTGAACACGTCGCCCTTGAGGAGCCAGTCGTGAGACTTCTCAAGGTTGTCGAGGACGATGCTGAGGTCGCCGGGCAGCTGCTTGATCTTCTTCGCCTCCGCCGGCGGCAGCTCATACAGGTCCTTGTCGACCGGCTTGCCGGGGTCGATCTTGTTGGCGATGCCGTCGAGTCCGGCCATCAGGCACGCCGCGAAGGAGAGATAGGGGTTGCACGTGTTGTCCGGCGTCCGGAACTCGATTCGCTTGGCACCTTCGGACTTCGAGTACACCGGGATGCGGACGCAGGCCGAGCGGTTGCGCTGGCTGTAGACGAGATTGATCGGCGCCTCGTAGCCTGGCACCAGGCGCTTGTAGGAGTTGGTGGACGGCGCGATGATGGCCAGCAGCGCTGGGGCGTGCTTGAGGATACCGCCGATGTAGTAGAGACAATTCTTCGAGACGTCGGCGTACCCGCCGCGCTCGTAGAAGAGGTTCTTGCCGTTCTTCCAGAGGGACTGGTGGGTGTGCATGCCGGAGCCGTTGTCCTGGAAGAGGGGCTTCGGCATGAACGTTGCGGTCTTGCCCCATTTCCGGGCGGTGTTCTTCGCGCAGTACTTGTACCAGCAGACCTTGTCCGCCATCTTGGTCAGCGTGTCGTAGCGCATGTCGACTTCGGTCTGGCCGCCGGTCGCCACCTCGTGGTGGTGCACCTCGATGCGGACACCGACGGACTCCAGCGCCAGCACCATGTCCGACCGGATGTCCTGGAACTTGTCCATGGGCGGCACGGGGAAGTAGCCCTGCTTGTAGCGCGGCTTGTAGCCGAGGTTCGGCTGCTCGGCCGTCCCCTCTTTGCCCGAGTTCCAGAAGCCCGCTTCCGAGTCGATGAAGTAGTAGCCCGAGTTGTAGTTCTGGTCGAAGCGGATCGAGTCGAAGAAGAAGAACTCCAGCTCGGGCCCGATGTAGACGGTGTCGGCGAGGCCGGTCTTCTTGAGGTACGCCTCGGCCTTCTGGGCGATGTAGCGCGGGTCGCGAGAGTACCACTTTCCCGTGACCGGATCCTTGACGTTGCAGATCACCACGAGTGTGGGCACGGCGGTGAACGGATCCATCACCGCACTGTTGGGATCCGGGATCAGCAGCATGTCGGACTCGTCGATCGTCTGGAAACCGCGGATCGACGAACCATCGAAGCCGAGACCGTCCTCGAAGATCTCTTCGTTCAGCTCGGACACCGGGATCGAGAAGTGCTGCCAGAGACCCGGCAGGTCGATGAACCGGAGATCGACGATCCTGGCACCCTTCTCCTTGGCCAGCTTCAGTACGTCCTTCGCCGTCATGCGAGACTCCTTCTCTGCTGAGTGATGAACAGCCCGCTTACCTTACGGTCAACCGCGGGGAGAATCAAGCCCCGCCGGGCGCACGCGCTCAATGCGCCACCCGGGGCTTGCCCTCGGCGCCGCGCACCGCTTCGGCGACCCCGCCGGCCGTCGGTCCAAACTCGCCGAACCCGCCGCCTGCGGCATAGGCCGTCTCGGAGTGCTGGGAGAGGTCGAGGCCGACCACCTCGTCCTCGACGCTGACGCGCAAGCCGACGACGGCGTCGACGACCTTGAGGATGACGAAGGTCATGACGATCGCCAGCACGTAGGTCGCCGCCACCGCGACGATCTGGATCCAGAGCTGGCCGGGATTGCCGTAGAAGAGCCCGTCACCGCCCGCGTCGTTGACGGCCTTGGTCGCGAAGAGCCCGGTCGCCAGCGCGCCCCAGGTCCCGCCGATCCCGTGCACGCCGACCACGTCGAGCGAGTCGTCGTACCCGAGCTTCGTCTTGATGTTGCACGCCGCGTAGCAGAGCGCGCCGGCCACGGCGCCGATGATCACCGAGGCCATCGGGGTAACGAATCCTGACGCTGGCGTGATGGCGACGAGGCCCGCGACGGCGCCGGAGGCCGCGCCCAGCACCGTGGGCTTGCCACGGCTCATCCACTCCGTGAACATCCAGCCGAGCGCCGCGGCGGCGGCGCCGGTGTTGGTCGCCGTGAACGCGCTCACCGCGAGGCCGTTGGCCTCGAGCGCGCTGCCCGCGTTGAAGCCGAACCAGCCGACCCACAGCAGCGCGGCGCCCATCACCGTCATCGGCAGGTTGTGAGGCTGCATCGGCTGCTGGCCATAGCCCCGCCGCTTTCCGATCATGAGCGCGCAGACGAGCGCCGACACCCCCGACGAGATGTGGACGACCGTACCGCCCGCGAAGTCGAGCGCGCCCAGCTTCTTGAGCCAGCCGCCGTCGCCCCACACCCAGTGGGCCAGCGGATCGTAGACGAACGTCGCCCACAGGAGCGTGAAGAGCAGGAAGGCCGAGAACTTCTTTCGCTCGGCGAAGGTGCCGGTGATCAGCGCCGGCGTAATGATCGCGAACATCATCTGGAAGACCATGAAGGCCTGGTGCGGGATCGTCTTGGAGTAGGCGTCGAAGGGCTCGAGGCCGACGCCCCTCAGGCCGACCCAGTCGAGGCCTCCGATGATCCCGCCTTTGTCGGGGCCGAAGGCAAGGCTATAACCCCACAGAATCCACTGCACCGAGATGACGGCGGCAATTATGAAGCTCTGCATGAGGGTCGCCAGCGCGTTCTTCTGCCGGACCATCCCGCCATAAAAGAGCGCCAGGCCGGGCGCGGTCATCATGAGAACGAGGACTGACGAGGTGAGCATCCACGCCGTGTCGCCCTTATCAATCTTGGACGCAGGCGCGGCGGCCGGAGCCGGCGCCACGGGAGCGCCCGCGGCAGGCGCTGCAGCGGCGGGTGCGGGTGGAGGGGCGGCCGGGGGAGCCGGCTGCTGAGCAAACGCCACGATCATCGTGGCACTCAGCACCAGCAGCGTTGCTAGTGTGAGGGTAAGTCGCTTCACGGTAAGCCCTCCCTGGTGTCAAGGACACACGCTTTCTCAGGCTAGAGCGCGCTCTCGTCGCGCTCGCCCGTGCGGATCCGTACCGCCGTCTCGACCGGATGAACGAAGATCTTGCCGTCGCCGATGTTGCCGGTCTTGGCCGCCGCCGCCATCACCTCGGAGACCTTGTCCACGATGCGATCGGGCACCACGACCTCGATCTTGATCTTGGGGAGGAAATCTACCGTGTATTCACCGCCTCGATAGAGCTCCGTATGGCCCTTCTGCCGACCGAACCCTCGCACCTCCGACACGGTCATGCCGATGACCCCGATGGAGGTGAGCGCCTCCTTGACGTCGTCGAGCTTGAACGGCTTGATGATGGCCTCGATCTTTTTCATCTGCGACCCTCCCGGCGCGTTCGGTCAAGCAACCGTCGTGCCCGGGCCTACCGTTTGGGAAGACGCGCTAAATCAGCCCCTTCGATAGAGCGCGGGGGTGCACTCTGGCCGGTCTTGCCTAACGAATAAGCAGGCAATCCGGGACTGCTCGCGATTCGGGCGCTGGGAGTGCCCGGCTCGCCTGAGGTAGTGGCGGTCAGGCGCTGCGGCGTCGGCCGCTCAAGACGACTTGGATGCGAGGCGGCGACGAGCGACGGCTGCGACGTACGCAGCGTACGTCGCAGGGAGGAGCGACGAGCCAACGAAGCAGACAGGCCGTTTTGAGCGGCCGGCTACGCCCGGCGCTGGGGGATACCGTGCTTGCGCATCTTGGAGTACAGCGTCGGGCGGCGCAGCCCCAGCAGCGCGGCGGCGGCCTGTTTGTTCCACCGCGTCGTCTCGAGCGCCTTGAGGATCGAGGCGCGCTCGATCTCCTCGAGCGAGCCTGCGGGCACCTGCGACGGCGCGACCGCCGACGGTCCGGCGCCGCCCTCGCGGGCCGTGTGCTGGAGCTGCTCGGGCAGATCCTCGAGCGTGAGCATCGGCCCCCGCGTCACCAGCACCGCGCGCTCGATGGCGTGCTGGAGCTCGCGCACGTTGCCCGGCCACGACCAGGCCAAGAGGCGTCGATAGGCTTCCGGCTCGATGCCCTCGACCGCGCGAGCGTGCTTCGTGCGATAGCGCTCGAGGAAAGCACGGACGAGCATCGGGATGTCTTCCCGCCGCTCGCGCAGCGGCGGGACCTCGATCGACACGGTGTTGATCCGGAAGTAGAGGTCCTGGCGCAGATGTCCCTCGCGGAGCGCGACTTCTGGGCTCTGGTTGGTGGAGCTGATGAGGCGGAAGTCGACGGGCACAGCCTTGGCAGCGCCCAGGCGGCGCACCATGCGCTCCTCGAGGACCCGCAGGAGCTTCGCCTGGAGGTCCATCGGCATCTCGGTGATCTCGTCCAGGAGGAGAGACCCGCCGTCGGCTTCTTCGAGCAGCCCCACCTTCTCCGTGGTCGCGCCCGTGAAGGCGCCGCGGGTGTGGCCGAAGAGCTCCGACTCGATAAGGTCCTTGGGCAGCGCGGCGCAGTTGATCTTGATCCACGGCCCACCCCGCCGCCCGCTCCGCTCGTGCAGCGCGTTGGCGAGGAGCTCCTTGCCGGTGCCGCTCTCGCCCACGATGAGAATGTTGGCGTCGGCGTCCGCGACCGCTGCGACCGTTTCCAGCACGCGCTGAATGCCGGGCGCGCTGCCGAGAATCTCCGTCTCGGTCACCTGCTCGACGAGCCGGCGCTTGAGGTCCGCGTTCTCGCCGACAAGCTTCCGGTGCTCGAGCGCGTTCTCGATGAGGCCCAGGAGCTCGTCGGGGTCGAAGGGCTTCTCGAGGACGTGAAATGCCCCGGCGCCCTTCGTCGCCTCCATCGCCTTGCGCACGGAGCCGTAGGCGGTGATGACGATGACCTCGATCGCCGGATCACGCCGCTTCAGCTCCCGCGTCAGGTGCAGGCCGTCACCGTCGGGCAGCATCAGGTCCACGATGGCCGCGTGCGAGTCGCCCTGGAGGACCGCCGTCAGCGCCTCCCGCACGCTCCCGGCCGTGCGCACGCCGTACCCCTCGCTCTCGAGGGTCAGCCGGAGCCCGTCGGCGATCGTCTTCTCGTCGTCCACCACCAGGATGGAATGGTTTCGTTTCATGGTAGCGGGGCCCATGAGGCCGGCTCGGGCCGCGGGTGGCCTGAGACAGGCGCGACCTGGCTCCGACTTGCCCGGTCTGCCCTGGCGACCCGGCTCCGCAACGCCCGCTTCATTGTGGCGGGGCCCGCAAGCCCGGGCGTCACGCGTGAGCATCCGGGGCGCGCGCCGGGTCAGCGGCGGGCTCGAGCGGAAGACGCGCCTGGACCCGCGTGCCGTAGCCCAGGCGACTCGACACCGTGAGCTCCCCGGCATGCAGGTTGATCACCGAGCGCGCGATCGACATTCCGAGCCCGGTGCCGTCCGGCTTCGTGGTGAAGAAGAGATCGAAGGCACGCGCGAGCGTTTCCTCGGTCATGCCCGGACCGGTGTCCTCGATGGTCACGGTGACGGTCCCGGCCGTCGGGGAATACGCGGTGGCGACGGTCAGCCGGCCCGCGCCCTCGAGCGCCTCGAGCGCGTTGAGGATCAGGTTCAAGAACGCCTTGCGCAGCTCGCGCTCGTCGAGCTGCGCCGCCGGGCACGCTGGGTCGTACGCTCTGACGATCTCGACTCCGTCGGTCGGACGTCGGGCGCGGGCCAGCTCCAGACACTCGTCGAGCAACGGGTGGAGCGCCGTCGCCTCGCGATGGAGCTCGAGCGGCCGGCCGAATGCGGTGATCTCGGCGACGACGCTCGCCAGGTGATCGACCGTATTCGCGATCTTGCCGGCGAGCTCTCTCGCCTCGGCGTCGCCCGTCTTGGCGAGGCGCTGCTCGAGGTGGCGCACGTAGAGCCGCAGGCCCGCCAGGGGATTCTTCACCTCGTGCGCGACCTGCGTCGCCATGCGCCCGAGCGCGGCGACGGCGCCGCTCTTCAGACGCTCGAGGTCGTGCGTGTTCCGAATGGCGATCGCCGCCTGCGAGGAGAAGAGCGCCAGGATCTCCAGGTCGTCCTCTACCGGCTCGATGCGAGCGGCCGTCTCGATCACGAGCGCTCCCGCCGGGCCGCGCTGGACGACGAGCGGTGCGGCGACGATCGTGCCGCCCTCCGCGCCCTCGAGAGGGCCCGACGCGGTGATCGGCACGCCCTTGTCCATCGCGGCCGTCGCGGCCGCCGCGAGCTTTTCCCACGAGGGAGGCGGTGACCCGGCGCTCGCCATCGGCACCAGGCGCCCCTGCTCGAGCTGGAACACCACGCAGCGGTCCGCGTCCGTGGCTTCCACGGTTGCCTGGGCCACCGCATCCAGCACGCGGGCCATGACACCGGACGAGGCGAGCGCCTGCCCCACCGTCAGGAGCCGCTCGCGATCGCGCGCCCATCGGCGCGTGGCCAGCGTCCGCGCGATCTTCGAGCGGAGCTCGTCGCGTACGAAGGGCTTGGTGAGATAGTCGAAGGCGCCGCGCCGCACCGCCTCCACCGCGGTCTGGATCGTCCCGTGGGCTGTCATGATCAGCACGGGCAGACGGGGCTGCCGCTCGTGAAGCGCTTCCATGACCCGCATGCCGTCCATCGGCTCCATGCGAAGGTCCAGGAGGGCGAGATCGAAGCGCGTCGCCTCGACCGCCTCGAGCGCCGTTCGTGGGTCGCTCATCGCCGCCACGTCGAAGCCCATCGCGGAGAGGCGCATCTCCAGCACCTCGAGGATCGCCGGGTCGTCGTCCATCACGAGGACTTTCTGCTTCACTTGCGCTTCTCCAGCTGGAGGTCGATCTGCTTGAGCCGTTCGAGATCGGCGCGGAGCCGCTCGGCTTCCTGGCGCACGCGCGCCAGGTCGCCCTCCCGCTTCGCGAGCTCCTCGCGCATGCGCGCGAGCTCCTGCTGGAGGCGGGCGATCTCGTCGCGGGTCGTCAGGACCGAAGCGACCGCATCGCGGCTCACCCGCGCCCGCGGCGCCTTCGCGTCGTCGGCGTACTGCGCGAGGAAGGCGTCGTAGGCGACGACCGCGGCCCGGTAATCACCCTCGGCGGCGAGCCGGTCCGCCTTCGCGAGCATGGTCGTCGAGGGGCCGGCGAAGGGCCCGATGGCGCACCCGGCGAGGAGCACCCCCAGCACGCCGACCCTGACACGCCTCATGCGCGCGGAAGAAGCACGGTGAAGCGACTCCCCTTCCCCTCCTGCGACTCGACGGTGACGCGACCGCCGTGAGCCTGTGCGACGCCGCGCACGATGGCGAGGCCGAGACCGGTTCCACCCCGGTCGCCGTGCGCCTGACGGTACGGCTCGAAGACGTGCGGCAGCTCGCCCGCAGGGATGCCGATGCCCGTGTCCTCGACCTGGATCTCGAGCTCCTGCCCGGTGGACACCAAGCGCACGACGACGCGCCCGCCCCGCCGGGTGAAGCGGATCGCGTTGCCGACGAGGTTCACGACGACCTGCAGGAGCCGTTCCTCGTCGCCCAGGAGCGAGAAGTCCTCGCCCAACCTCTCCCGCTCGAGGACCACGCCCGTCTGGTCGGCGGTCGGCTTGAGCTCCTCGACGGCGCGCGTGATGACCTTGTCGAGATCGAGCCGCACCCGCTGGATCGGCAGGACGCCTGCCCGCAGCCGCGACACCTCGAGAATTTGATTGACGAGCCCCAGCAGCCGATCCGAGCCTGCCGCGATGATCTCGACGAGTCGCCGCTGCTTGTCGTTGAGCGGACCCGAGACTCTCTCGCGAAGGAGGTGAGCCCCCTCCCGGATGGACGTGAGCGGCGACCGCAGCTCGTGCGACACCGACGCGAAGAACTCCTCTTTCGTCTCCTCCATCCGTCGGAGCTCGCGCGCCATCGCGTTGAACGAGCGCGCGAGCTCGCCGACTTCGTCCTTGCTCTCCACGGCGATCGGCTCCTCGAATGAGCCGGCCGCGACGGCTGCTGTGGCGGCCGAGAGCGTCCCGAGCGACTGCGTCAGGCGGTACGCGATGAGCCCGCTCCCGAGCAGCGCCAGGCCGACCGCGGCCCCAAACGCCACCAGCACGCCCGACCAGGTGCGGGCCTCGAGACGCGCGACCTCGGCCTGCGCCCTCAGGACATCCGCGTGCATCGACTCGGTCAACGCCTCGAGGGTCGCCTCGACGCGATCGGCCAACGCCCGCGCGGCGCCCTCCGAAAGCGCCAGCGCGCGTGTCCGCTCGCCGCGGCCCACGAGCGCCTGGATCTGGCCCACCGTCCCGCGGTAGCGCTCGAACGCCTCGGTGGCTTCGTCGAGGAGTCGCGCTTCCTCGAGGCTGGTTGCGTACTCCCGCAGGCGCTCCAGGCTTCCGCGCAACCGGTCGCCGCGCTCGTCCCACGCCGACATGAAGCGCGGATCGTGGAGCACCAAGAACCGCGCCTCCAGCCGCACCAGCATCGGCATCGCGTCGCGTGTCGATGCGGCCAAGCGCAGGGCCGGCACCGTGCGCGTGGTGATCTCGCGGTTGACCGACGCCAGGCGGCCGACGGCGCGGAGGCTCAGGACGCCCACGACGGCGAGCACCACGACGACCAGCGCGGACGTCAGAAATATCTTCGAGGCGAGTCGCATGTTCCGCATTCTCACTCTTCGCGAGAGCGCGCCTCTGCCGGCGGAGCCGCCGGAGCTAGTTGAGTCGCCGCGAGCTTGGCGATGAGCCGCCGCTGATCGTCGAAGACCAGCACCTCGACGACGAGGGTGGTACGTCCACGATGGACGATCTGGGCCTCCGCTGTCAAGGTCCCCCGATCCGTATTTCGCAGAAGGTTCACCGATAGTTGGAGGGTCAGGGGAAACAGCTCCGGACGGAGCGCGCCCGACGGGTTCGTCTCCCACATGGCGGCGCACGTGGCGGTCTCGTCGGCGAAGGCGATGATGGCGCCCGCGTGGAAGCGGCCGGTGAGCTGCGCGAGCGAAGGCTTGAAGTCGAGCTCCGCCACCGCGCGTCCCGGCCCCACCGAGACGAACCGCGTCCCATGGCTCTCGATCATCGTACCCCGGGCCCACGCGGAGAGCTTCTTCAGGAACTCCTCGGGCGTCACCGCCGGCGATGTCACCGGGCTCGCCTCAGACCGCGCTGGTGACGGCGCGTTGGCAGTCCCCGCGGGAGCATCAGCGGGCGGCCTGAGCCGGCTGAGTCCGGTGACACCAGACCGTGAGGATCGAGATGGCCGCCGGGGTCACGCCGGGAATGCGCGAGGCCTGACCCAGGGAGCGTGGCCGCAGCTCGATGAGCCGCTCGCGGATCTCGGTCGAGAGACCGGGCACCGCGCGATAGTCGAGTTCGTCGGGGATCAGCCGCTCCTCGAGCCGTTTGAAGCGCGTCACGTCGTCGAGCATGCGGCGGATGTAACCCTCGTATTTTGCCGCGACCTCGACCTGGCGCGCGACCGCGGGGTCGGCGACCGCATCCGGGTCGAGCCGTCGCACGTCGGCGTAGGTCACCTCGGGCCGCCGGAGCAATTGGAGCAGCCGCGTGCCGCCCACACGCGTGCCCTCGAGGCGCCGGATCTCGGCCGCCGCCTGCGCGCGCCGCCGCTCGACCGCCTCGTGGCGCTCGCGCGAGACCAGGCCCAGCCGGTAGCCGTAGGGCGCGAGACGCAGATCCGCATTGTCCTCTCGAAGCAAGAGACGGTACTCGGCCCGCGAGGTGAACATGCGGTAGGGCTCGAGCGTCCCCTTGGTCACGAGGTCGTCCACGAGGACCGCCATGTAGCACTCGGAGCGATCGGGGACAAACGGCTCGCGTCCGAGCACGGCGCCGGCAGCGTTCACGCCCGCCCAGAGCCCGAGCGCCGCCGCTTCCTCGTACCCGGTGGTGCCGTTGATCTGCCCGGCGAGGTAGAGACCCGGCACCGCACGGCACTCGAGCGTCGGAGCCAACTGCGTCGGGTGGACGAAGTCGTACTCGATCGCATATCCAGGCCGCATGATCTCGGCGCGCTCGAGGCCCGGGATCGAACGGACCAGCGCTTCCTGAGCGTCCACGGGCAGGCTCGTCGAAATGCCGTTCGCGTACACCTCCTCGGTGTCGAGCCCGTCGGGCTCCAGGACCACCTGATGCCGCTCGCGGTCGGCGAAGCGCTTGACTTTGTCCTCGATGGACGGGCAGTACCGAACGCCCGTCGCGTCGATGACTCCGGAGTAGAGTGGCGAGCGATCGAGATTCGCCCGGACGATCTCGTGCGTCTGCGGCGTCGTGTAGGTGAGATGGCACGCGACCTGCGGGAGCGGGAGGCGCTCGGTCGCCCAGTGAAACGGCCACGGCTCGGCGTCGCCCCACTGCTCCGGGAGCCGCGCGTACTCGATCGTCGAGCGCTTGAGGCGCGGCGAGGTGCCGGTCTTCAGCCGCCCGAGCGTGAGCCCGAGATCGCGCAGCGCGCTCGAGAGGTCGATCGCGGCGAACTCGCCCGCCCGTCCCGCGCTCTGTCGCGCGAGTCCCACGTGGATCAGCCCGCGGAGAAACGTCCCGGCCGTGACGACGACGGCCCGCGCGTGGTATGGCACGCCGACCTGATCCTCGACGCCGGTGACGCGCCCTCCGTCGAGCAGGAAGCGCGCCGCCTGGCCCTGCCGGACGTCCAGGCGCGGCTCACTCTCCACCGTCTGCTTCATCGCGGACCGGTACCGGGCACGGTCGCACTGGGCGCGGGACGAGCGCACCGCCGGGCCGCGGGAGGCGTTGAGCGTCTTGAACTGGATCGCGGCGCGGTCGGTGACGCGCCCCATCTCACCGCCGAGCGCGTCGATCTCGCGGACCAGGTGCCCTTTCGCGGTGCCGCCAACAGCGGGGTTGCAGGACATCTGGCCGATCGCGTCGAGGTTCATGGTGAGCAGCAGCGTGCGGCATCCCATGCGCGCGGAGGCCAGCGCGGCCTCGCATCCGGCGTGGCCGGCACCGATGACGACGACGTCGAAGAAATGCATCCCGCTTAGTGATACCATATCGGCCGTCGCGTCCAGGAATCCCCTTTTTCTCGGAGGAGTGTCGTGGAGTTCGGGCTCTCGCTTCCGGGTCGCGGCCCGCTCGCCGGGCTCGACGTCGTCCTCAGGATCGCCGAGAAGGCGGACTCGCTCCGCTACAGCTCGCTGTTCGTCACCGACCACGTCGTGATGCCGGTCTCCTCGGCAAAGTCGGTGTACCCCTACACGACGAGCGGGCAGTTTCCGGGCGGCCTCGCCCAGGACTACCTCGAACCGCTGGTGCTGCTCAGTCACCTCGCCCACGCGACGGCCCGCGTCCGGCTCGGCGTCAGCGTCCTCGTCGTGCCGTACCGCAACCCCCTCCTCGCCGCCAAGATGCTGGCGACGACGGACGTCCTCTCGAGGGGGCGCGTGATCCTCGGCGCGGGTGTCGGCTGGCTGCGCGAGGAGTTCGAGGCACTCGGGGCGCCACCGTTCGAGGAGCGCGGGAGCGTGACGGATGAGTACCTCAAGCTGATGCGCGCCGCCTGGACGACCGATCCCGTCATCTTCGAGGGCAAGTACTACACGGCCCGGGACATTCACGTCCTCCCGAAGCCGGTGCAGCGGCCCGCCATCCCGGTCTGGATCGGCGGCCACACTGGCGCCGCACTCCGGCGCGTCGGCACCATCGGCGACGGCTGGCATCCGATCGCCATGCGACCGCCGGCGCTCCTCCTCCCCGAAGAATACGCGGCCAAGGTCAAGGAGATTCACGGCTGGGCCCGACGGGCCGGACGCGACCCCAGGTCGATCACCCTGACCGTTCGCGTGCCGATGGAAGTGCGCGGTAAGCGCTCCAAGGCCGCCGCCGGCGACCGGCCCCTGTTCCAGGGCACCGCTGACGAGGTCGCCGCCGACATCCGGCGCTACCAGGCGCTGGGTGTCTCCCATTTCGTCTTCGATCACACCGTGCAGGAGCTCCGCGCGGTCATCTCGAATATGGAGCGCTTCGCGAACGACGTCAGGCCGAAGGTATTGCGAGCTCGCCGGAAATGATTTCACACCAGGACGCCTGCGCGCTCATCGAGACGCCCGCACACGCGCTCGACGATCTGCTCGCCCGAGCGGGCGAGCTTCGCGACCGCGGACGTGGCCGCACCGTCACCTTCTCCGCCAAGATCTTCGTGCCGCTGACGACCCTCTGCCGCGACTACTGCGGCTACTGCACGTTCCGCCGCGACCCGGGCGAGCCGGGCGCCCACACGATGACGCCCGACGAGGTCGTGGCGCTCGCCCAGGCGGGCGGCCGGCTCGGCGCCAAAGAGGCCCTCTTCTCGCTCGGCGACAAGCCGGAGGCGCTGTTCCCGACGCATCGCGAGTTCCTCCGACGGCACGGCCACCGCACGACGCTGGCGTACCTGCACGCCGTGTGCGAGGCCGTGCTGAAGGAGTCGCCCCTGCTGCCCCACGCGAACCCCGGCGTCATGGCCGAGCGCGACCTGGCCGCGCTGCGCGAGGTCAACGTGAGCATGGGCCTGATGCTCGAGACGCTCTCGGAGCGGCTCCTCGAGCGCGGCATGGCCCACGACCGCGCGCCGGACAAGGTGCCCGCGCGCCGGATCCGGACGATCGCGCTCGCCGGGAAGCTCGGCATCCCGTTCACGACGGGCCTGCTCATCGGCATCGGCGAGACGGCCCGGGAGCGCGTGGACGCGCTCGTCGCGATCCGCGACCTCCACGAGAGGTACGGGCACATCCAGGAGGTCATCATCCAGAACTTCCGCGCCAAGCCGCGGATCCCGATGCGGGACGCGCCCGAGCCGTCCCTCGACGACCTGCTCCGGACCCTCGCCGTGGCGCGGCTCGTCCTTGGACCGGACATGAACATCCAGGCGCCGCCGAATCTTTCGCCGCGCGCCTATCCGCGCCTGCTGGCGGCCGGACTCAACGACTGGGGCGGGATCTCGCCCCTCACGCTCGACCACATCAACCCCGAGAAACCGTGGCCGCTGATCCCCGAGCTCCGGCGCGCGACCGAGGGCCAGGGCTTCGTCCTGCGCGAGCGCCTCGCGATCTATCCGGAGTTCGCGGCGCGCGCTGAGTTCGTGGACGAGCGCCTGCGCGCGCGCGTCGCGACCCTGATCGACGAGCGCGGTCTCGTCAAGGAATCTTATGAACGCTGGCGCTGCTGGTAGCCTCCTCGCGTCGCTCGACTGGGTCTCGCGCGATATCCGCCCGATCCTCGCCAGGGCGCTCGACGGCCACGAGGTGTCCGTCGAAGACGGCATCGCGCTCACGGGCGCCGAGGGCCGCGACCTTCATGCGCTGACGCTCGTCGCCGACGAGATGCGGAGGCGGCAGGCCGGCGACGTCGTGACCTATGTCGTCAACCGCAACGTCAACTTCACGAACGTCTGCATCAAGCACTGCACGTTCTGCGCCTTCAGCCGGGACCATCGCGAAGAGGAGGGCTACTTCCTTCCCGTCGACGAGGTCGTGCGCCGCGCCCGGGAGGCGTCGGAGCTCGGCGCCACCGAAGTGTGCATCCAGGCCGGCCTGCCGCCGAAGCTCGACGGGCGCTACTACATCGATCTCACCCGCGCGATCACGACCGCCCTGCCGGCGCTCCACATCCACGCGTTCTCGCCCGAGGAGGTGCTGTACGGCTCGATCCGCTCGGGCCTGCCGATCCGCGAATATCTGGCGGAGCTCAAGGCCGCCGGCCTCGGCACGCTTCCGGGAACCTCGGCGGAGATCCTCGACCAGGCGATCCGCGATGTCATCGCGCGCGGCCGGATCACGGTGGAGCAGTGGGTCGACGTGATCACGAGCGCGCACGCGCTCGGGATCCGCACGACCTCCACGATCATGTACGGTCACGTGGAGACGCGGGCGCACTGGATCCACCACATGGCCTTGCTCCGCGCGATCCAGAAGGACACCGGCGGGTTCACCGAGTTCGTGCCGCTCTCGCTGATCCACTCCGAGGCGCCGATGTGGGCGAAGGGACTCGTCCCCGGCGTCCGGCCGGGCGCCACCGGGATCGAGGTCGTGAAGATGCACGCGCTCGCGCGCCTGATGCTCGGTCCGACCTTCCGGAACATCCAGGCCTCCTGGGTCAAGGAGGGGCCGAAGCTGGCGCAGCTGCTCCTGGCGGCGGGCGCCAACGACCTGGGCGGCACGCTGATCAACGAGTCGATCTCCACGTCGGCCGGCGCGCAGTACGGCCAGCTCGTGGGGCCGGCCGAGCTGCACCGCCTCATCCGCGACGCCGGCCGGACGCCGGCTCAGCGCGACACGCTCTACGGCCTCCTTCACACCTATAATGATGGTGAAGATCCCGAATCACCCCTGGATAAAATCGAGGACGCGGAGGCGCGCTTCGGCTCGTATCGCCGACTGATCGCTTCGGGAGAATTCCGCTTCACGCGCGGGTAGCCGCGCCGGACGGCCTGTGCTAATAATGCAGCTCGCGTTCAACCACCATCCCCGATCGACAGGAGGTCACCTGTGGCGAAGACGATGACGAAGTCCTCAACGGTCGCGTACCTTGCGGAGAAGACCAGCCTCACCCGGAAGCAGATCGAGGGCATCCTCGACGAGACGCTCATGCTCGCTTCCAAGGAAGCGAAGAAGAGCGGTGTGTTCCTCCTGCCGGGCTTCGGGAAGCTGGTGCTCGCGAACCGCAAGGCGCGGATGGGCCGGAATCCGCAGACCGGCGAGCCCATCAAGATCCCGGCCAAGCGCGTGTGCAAGTTCCGTCTCGCGAAGAGCCTGAAGGACGCGGTGCTTGGCAAGAAGTAGGACTGGCAGTCGCGCGGGGGGCCCGCGGCCCGCCGCCGCTCCGGTTCCCTCTCTCGCTTCCGCGACCGTTCCGCGGGTCTGGCAGGGTATCGGATACCGTCCCCTGCCGGATGCCGCGATGGCCCGGCCGCTCTTCGATTTTGCCGCGGTTCCCTGGCCCGCCGCCGCCGACATCGCCTTTTCGTGGGGCGCCGCTACCGCCGGGGCCGGCGGTGAGCGGCTGGTCGGCGCCGTGGTCGCCGAGCGGAGCGGCCCGGCGGTGATGCTCCATGGGCCCGTCGTCGTCAGCGAGACCGAGCCTCTGGAGATCGCCTCGCAGCTCGTCGCCGCCGTCCTCGACCACGCCACCGCCGCGGGTGTCGTCACCCTCTTCACGCGGCCGCAAAGCCTGGACCGGGTCTGGGTGCGCTTCGGCTTCATCCCGGTGCCGGAGAGCACGCTGCCGCCGGTCCTCGCGGGCCGGCCGGGCGCCGGCCTCTACGCCTGGCGCGGCGGCAGCGCACTGTGGACCCTGCGCGAAGCCGTCCGCGAGTAACATGCGCGTCGTGACGCTCGCCGGCGGCACGGGCGCCGCCAAGCTCCTGCGAGGCCTCGCGGCGTGTGTCCCCCAGCGGGACCTCACCGTCATCGGCAACACCGGTGACGACACGGAGATCTGGGGGCTCCATGTCTCGCCCGACCTCGACACCGTGACGTACGCGCTCGCGGGGACGCTCGACGTCGAGCGCGGGTGGGGGCTCGCCGACGAAACGTTCCAGTGCCTGCGCGGAATGGCGGCGTACGGTGCCGACACGTGGTTCAACCTCGGCGACCGCGACCTGGCCACGCATCTCACCCGCACCAGGGCGCTCCGCGACGGGCAACCGCTCTCGGGGGTGACCGCGCGGCTCGCCGCCAGCCTGGGTGTCGCCGCACGGATCCTGCCGATGAGCGACGATCCTGTCCGCACAATGATCCAGACCCTCGGCGGGCGGCTGACGTTTCAGGAATACTTCGTGCGAGAGAAGGCACTCGTCGACGTCGTCGGCGTGGACTACGAGGGCGCGACCGCGGCACGGCCCGCTCCGGGCGTTCTGGATGCGATCCGGACCGCCGACCTGGTCGTCGTGTGCCCGTCCAACCCCGTGACGTCCGTGGGCCCGATCCTCGCCGTGCCTGGGATCGTCGACGCCCTGGGCGCGACTCCCGCACCCGTGGTCGGCGTGAGCCCCATCGTCGGCGGCGCGGCGGTGAGCGGCCCGGCGGCGGCCCTCATGCGCGCTCGGGGTCTCCCGATCTCGCCGCTCGGCGTCGCGGCGGCGTACGCGCCGTGGCTTCGACACCTGCTGATCGACCGGAGTGACCTGGCGTGTGTCGCGGAACTCGGGGAACTCGGTGTCGAGGCGGACATGGCCGACATCGTCATGAAAAGCCGCGCCCACGAGACCGAGCTCGCCCGACGGGTCCTCGAGCCCCGTGGTGCGCGCCGCAGGCCGTCGCGGGGCGGCAGTGCGAGCCACAGCACGGCCGGGGGCTGGGGCCCCCGCGTGCGAGGCGAGCAAGATGGAGATCGCCCCGCCGGCCGAGGCGCGACTCTAGAGTGATGATCGTCGCCGCCGTGCCGATCAAAGACCTGAGCGATGCCAAGCAGCGTCTCGCGAGCGTCCTCACGCTCGCCGAGCGTGACCAGCTGGCGCGCGCGATGTTGCGCGACGTGCTGCGCGCGCTCGCGGCGGCAGAGCTCGACCGCATCTGGGTTGTCACGCGCGAGCCGGAGGTCGCGGCGATCGCGCGTGGTCTGGGCGCCGAGCCGGTCATCGAGGCGGAGAATCGTGGCCACACCGCCGCCGTAGCCCTGGCGCAAGCCGAGGCAGCTCGTCAGGGCGCGCGCGTTTTCCTGACGGTGCCCGGGGACGTGCCGCGCGTGACGGCGGAGGAGCTCCGGCGACTGGCGGGCGCCGCGGGCGAAGGCGCGCCGGCGTTTGTCCCCTCTCGCTCTGGACTCGGCACCAACGGGGTCGCGCTGGCGCCGCCCGACGCGATGACGCTGACGTTCGGCGAGCCCTCGTTCGCGCACCACCTCGAGACGGCGCGGAAGCGCGGCCTCGCCCCTCGCGTGCTCGCGCTGCCGGGGCTCGGGCTCGACATCGACGCGCCCGAGGATCTGACCGCGCTGCTGGCCGAGGACAGCACCACCGAAACCGCCCGCCTCGTGTCGACCTGGCCCCGGGTCGCCTCCAGGGTAGACCGGGCGTATCGGAGCCAGGCCGCACCTATCTCAGGCCACCCTCGGTCCAAGCCGGCCTCGAGGCACCCGCTACAATAAATGCGCTACGAGGTGATCGGCGTGGCGGGAATCGGCGAGGTGCGCCGTGGTGACGACATCGCCCGCCTCATCGTCGAGGCGGCGACCCGCGAGTCGACACCGGTGATCGCCAATGATCTCCTCGTGATCGGGCAGAAGATCGTGTCAAAGGCCGAAGGCCGGCTCGTGAGGCTTTCGGACGTCCAGCCCTCGCCGATCGCCCTCGCCATGGCCGGCGCGCTCGCCAAAGATCCACAGCTCGTCGAGGTGATCCTGCGCGAGTCGCGACGCGTGGTGCGAATGGACAAGGGTGTCCTCATCACCGAGACGCACCACGGCTGGATCTGCGCGAATGCCGGCGTCGATCAGTCCAACGTCGAGGCCGACTACGTGACGCTCCTGCCCGAAGATTCCGACCGCTCGGCCCGCGCCGTGCGAGATCGCGTGCGCGCGCTGACCGGGGCCGACGTTTTCGTGATCATCTCCGACACGTTCGGGCGCCCCTGGCGCGAGGGGCTCACGAACATCGCGATCGGTCTCGCCGGATTCGCCCCGCTCCTCAGCTACCTCGGCGAACGCGATCCCGCCGGCCGTCCGCTGCAGGCGACGATCCTGGCGCTGGCGGACGAGCTCGCCGGGGCGGCCGAGCCGGTCATGGGCAAGCTCAACCGCATCCCCGCGGCGATCGTGCGCGGGCTCACGCTGAAGCCGAGCGAGGAAGGCTCGAAGCCGCTGCTGCGCGAACCCGCCCGCGACCTCTTCCGGTAGGACGGCGGCCCTTGAACATCGCGATCCTCGGCGGCACGGGAAAGGAAGGCGCGGGACTGGCGACGCGATGGGCGCTCGTCGGCCACTCGATCATCATCGGCTCGCGCGATCGGGAGCGGGCGAAGACGAAAGCGACCGAGCTGCGCGAGCACACCCACAAGGTGCCGATCATGGGCGAATCGAACGCCGAGGCGGCGCGCCTCGGGACGGTGATCGTCGTCGCGCTGCCGGCGCAAGGGCTCGAGGCGACGCTCCCCGAGGTGCGCGACGGCTGTCGCGGCAAGGTCGTGATCTCGACGGTCGTGCCGCTCACGTTCGGCGGGCCGCGCCTCTTCACGCCACCGCCGGCCGGCTCCTCGGCGGAGCAGGTGCAGGCGCTGCTGCCGGACGCGAAAGTGGTCGCCGCCTTCCACCACATCGCCGCCCACGAGCTGTCCGAGACGGATCACCCGATCGAGTGCGATCTTCTCTTGTGCGGCGCCGATGCCGTGGCCAAGGAGACCGTGGGCGAGCTGGCCCGCTCGATGGGCTTGCGCCCGATCGACGTCGGCGCGCTCCCCAACGCCGGGCCGCTCGAGGGCATCACCGCGGTCCTCGCCACGATCAACCGGCGCTACAAGCTGAAGAACTCCGGCATCAAGATCACCGGCCTCTGAGGAGCCCGCCGCCATGCCTGACGCACCCGTCATGGTCCGCCACACCCATCTCGAGACCTTCATCGTCGCCACCCTCATGGCGATGAAGATGCCGCGCGCGCCCGCGGAGATCACGGCGGGGTTGATGGTCCGCACCGACCTACGCGGCGTGGACTCGCACGGGATCGGCATGCTTCCGCGCTACGTGGAGTGGTGGCGCGAGGGTATCTGGTGCTCGACGCCGAGCCCCGGGTCGAGCGGGACGACGGCGCCATGGCGCTGCTCGACGCCGGCAAGTGTCTCGGCCACTACCCGGCCGCTTGCTCTTGCCGCTCGGCGGCTCGCGCGAGCTCGGCGGGCACCAGGGCTACGGCCTCGCCGTGATGGTGGACATTCTCTCGGGCGTGTCCTGGGCGTCGCCCCGCTCGTCCGCTGATCAGACCCGGGAGACGGCCAACCCCAGGTAGACGATCACGACCGCCAGCAGCAGCACGACGCGGTCCATCCATGCGATCGCCGAGAGCGCCGGGCGAGGATCGTCCCCGGCCGCTAGGGCGCGCGCCAGGCGCGGCACCTGGGTGAAGTCGCGCTGGCCGGAGACCGCGATGGCGGCGAGCGCGAGCATGAACTTGAGTGCCAAGGCCAGCGCCGCGCCGCTCTCCATCACCCGCTCGAGGGGGCCCAGGCGCGTCACGTTGTAGAACCCGGTCAGCGTCACGAGCGCGATCGCGGTCCACGTCACCGGTCGGCCGCGCCGCAGGACCTCGGCGAACATCCCGGCGCCGCCCCGCCGCGCCGCCGGCAGGAGCACGTGCGCCTGGTACATGAGGCCGCCCACCCAGACCACGACGCCGAGCAGGTGCAGCCACACGACCAGGAGTGCCAGCCTCACGACCCGCCGTTGGTCAGGAGCGCCACGACGCGGTCGACGTCGGCGAGGTCGCCGAAGAGCAGGTCGGGTTCACACGTCACCAGCTCGTCGGCTGGGTGCTGGCCAGTCGCGACCGCCACCGCCACTGCGCCGCACCCGCGGGCACACTCGACGTCGAGCGGGGTGTCTCCGATGATCGTCATCCGGTCGAACGTGACGTCGTGGCCGAGGGCGCGCGCCCGCTCGCGCGCGATGGGGGGTAGCCGACGCCGATCGGCGTCGTCTCCGCCGTAGGCGGCGACCCGAAAGAGCGGCCACAGGCCCGTCGGCGCGAGCTTGATCCGTGCGCCCGCTTCGATGTTTCCGGTGAGGAGCCCGACGAGCGCGTCCGGCCGCGCCACGAGCCGCCGGACGACCTCGGCAACTCCGGGCAGCACCTGCACCCGCGAGCCATCGCCGATGAGGCGCGAGAGCTCGCGCACGTACACCTGGAAGCAGTCGTCGAGCCGGGCCCGGATCCGCTCGGCATCCACGCCCGCGGCAGTCATGAGCTCGTGGACGATGCGCAGATCGGTCCGGCCGCGGAAGTCGTAACGGTCGATCGCCCCGGCCGTTCCGTAGGTCTGTTCGAGTGCCCGCGCGAACGCCGCGCGGCCGGCACCGCGCACCGACACCAGCGTGCCGTCGATGTCGAAGAGGAAGAGGCGCACCTACTGGGGGGCCAGGCGGCGGAGCCGGGTGACCACCGCCGGAACAGCGTCGAGCACGATGTCGATCTCGCTCGCGGTGGTCCAGCGGCCCAGCGTGAAGCAGAGCGAGCCTTCGGCAGCCTCGCGCTCGCAGCCGATCGCCCGCAGCACGTACGACGGCTCGCCGGTCATCGCCGTGCAGGTGGCGCCCGACGAGGCGGCGACGCCGCGCAGGTCCAGCTCCATCAGGACGCTCTCCGCCTTCACCCCCGGCACGACGATGGACACGTGGTGCGGGAGCCGCGCTGCGCCTCGGGCGCCGGTCAGGCGTGCCCCGGGGATCTGTGCGAGGAGTCCCGACAGCAGGCGATCGCGCAACTCGCCGAGTCGCGTCACCTCGCCCGCGACCTCGACGCGCGCAAGATCGGCCGCGACGCCCATGCCGGCGATTGCCGGAAGGTTCTCGGTTCCCGCGCGGTAGCCCTGCTCCTGCCCGCCACCGACGGTGAGCGGCGCAAGCTTGACGGTCGGTCGCACCCAGAGTGCGCCGGCGCCCGGCGGCCCGTACAGATCGTTGGACGACAGCGTGAGAAGGTCGATCTGGCAGGTGTCGACGAGGAGCGGCACGCGCCCGGCGGCACCGACTGCATCGACGTGGAACGGCACGCCGCGCCCGCGGGTGACCCGGCCGATCTCCCGGACCGGCTGAAGCGTGCCGATCTCGCCGTTGGCCGCCATGACCGAAACCAGGACCGTGTCCTCGCGGAGAGCCCGCGCCACCGCTTGCGGGTCGACGCGGCCCTCGGCGTCGACTCCCAGATAGGTGACGGTCCAGCCGCGCTTCTCCAGGTCGCGGCACGAGTCGATCACCGAGATGTGCTCGATCGAGGACGTGACGACGTGCCGGCCGGCGGCGCGTTGGGCCAGACCCTTGATGGCCAGGTTGTTCGCCTCGGTGGCGCTGGCGGTGAAGACCACGCCCGCCGGAGCCGCCGCGAACAGGCGCGCCACCTTGGCCCGGGCCCCGTCCAGCGACGCGCGGGCTTCGAGCCCCAGGGAGTGCTGGGCGTTCGGATTGCCGACGCCGCCTTCCAGAAAAGGCCGCATCATGGCCACGACGCGGGGGTCGACGGGTGAGAAGCCCCCGTAGTCGAGGTAGACGCGCGGGCCGGCCGCCGGCGGAGCGGGAATCCTACCCAGTCTTTCGAACGAAGAAGCGGAAGACCGCGCCATTCCTCTCCATCTCCAGGAGATTGTTGCCGGTGCGGGCTGACCAGCTCTTCATGTCTGCCTCGGAGCCCGGGTCGTCCGAGGTCATTTCGAGAATCTGCCCCGCGGCCATATGCCGGAGGGCCTCACGCGTCTTGACAATAGGCATAGGACAAAAGAGCCCCAGACAATCGACTTTCTTGTCTGCCACGACGGCCATATCGGCTATTTCCTTGAAAATTCTGACATTGACCGGGTACCGCGGCAATAGAATAATCTGTATATGTCGGGCGCATCTTCGGCAAATGTGGCGTCGGCGGGACGGCTCTTGAAGCGTAAAGTCCTGTTGGCACTCACTCTTTCTTCGCTGATCCCTCTGCTCGTGCTGGCCTACGTGGTGCACCAGTACGTGCATCCCGGGCCGGACCCAGCGCAGGTCGCTAGATTCTACGTGCTCCAGGTCCTCATCCTGTTCGCCGTGCTGGGCATGATCGGGGGCGCGTACATCATCTGGGACCTCGGCCGGGCCTTCGCGCGGATGGCGGAGTTCCTGTCGAAGGAGCCGAATCGCGCCGAGATCGGAAGTCGGAGCGACAAGGTCGGCACGCTGATGAAGTCCTTCACCAACATGCTCGGCACCGTCGAGCAGCAGGCGATCGACATCAACACCTTCCACATGCAGCTCGACGCCGCGTATCGAGAGCTCGAGGCCACCAACGCCAAGCTCAAGGAAACCTCGTTCAAGGACGAGGTGACCGGACTCTACAACAGACGCTTCTTCTCGCTCCGCCTCGAGGAGGAGATCTCACGCTTCAGGCGGTTCAACCACCCGGTATCCGTCGTCGTGCTCGACCTGGACAGCTTCAAGACCGTCAACGACGAGTTCGGCCACGCGGTGGGCGACGAGACGTTGCGCGATATCGGCCAGATCCTCATGAAGCACTCGCGCGGCATCAACGTCGTCTCACGCTACGGCGGCGACGAGTTCGCCGTCCTGCTGGTCGAGACCTCCAAGACCGGCGCGCGGCTCTACGCGGAGCGGATCCGGCAGGTCGTCGCGACCTTCCCGTTTTCGCACGGTAAGACCGTCACCGCGAGCTTCGGCGTCTCCAGCCTCCCGGACGACGAAGCCGCGACGTCAGAGGCGCTGTTCCGGGCCGCCGACGAGGCGCTCTACGGGGCGAAGCGGGCAGGCAAGAACCAGGTCATGGGCGCGGGGCCGGCCGAGAAGGTGGGGCAGACATGATGGAGCGGCGTGACATCCTGATCGTCGACGACGATCGCCAGGTCCGCGAGGTCCTGCACCAGATCTTCCTCGGCGCCAACTACAAGTGCCTGCTCGCCAACGACGGGCAGGAGGGGCTCGAGGTGTTCCGTGCCTCACGGCCACCCCTCACCGTCACCGACCTCAAGATGCCCGTCATGGGGGGGTACGAGCTGCTCCAGCACGTGCGCCAGGCCGACCCGGACGCGGCCGTCATCGTCCTCACCGGCGCGGCCGACGTGAAGACCGCGATCGCGAGCCTCAAGCTCGGGGCGTACGACTTCATCATGAAACCGGTGAACGTGGACGAGCTCCTGATCGCCGCCGAGCGGGCCTTCGAGCGGCGTCAGCTCCTGATCGAGCGCCGCCAGTATCATGAGCTCCTCGAGCGCCGGGTCGTCGAGGCGACGCACGACCTCGAGGAAGCCTACCGGCAGCTCCAGGACACTTACCGGACGACGCTCGAGGCGCTCGGGTCGGCCCTGGACACGCGCGACGTCGGCACCGAATCCCACTCGCGTCGCGTCCACGGTTACGCCCTGGCGACGGCGCGCGAGTACGGCGTGCCGGAGAAGGACCTGACCGACCTCGCCCACGGCGTGCTGCTCCACGACATCGGCAAGATCGGCATCCCCGACGCGATCTTGCTGAAGCCCGGCCCGCTCACCCCAGAGGAGTGGCAGATCATGCGGCGCCATCCGGAGATCGGCAAGCAACTGGTCGAGAAGATCCCCTTCCTGCGCGGCGCCTTACCGATCGTCTACGCCCACCACGAGAAGTGGGACGGCACCGGCTACCCGTGCGGTCTCAAGGGTGAGGAGATCCCGCTCGGCGCGCGGATCTTCATGGTGGTGGACGCGTTCGACGCGATAACCTTCGACCGCCCGTACTCGAAGGCCCAGTCCTTCGACGCCGCCAAGGCCGAGATCAAGCGTTGCGCCGGCAAGCACTTCGACCCCGCCGTCGTGACGGCGTTCTTCCAGGTGCCCGAGGCTCTGCTCGCGGAGATTCGCCGCAAGAGCGTCGAGTAGGCGGCGCGGGCCCTTCAGAGGCTCAGGCCGGGTCCTCCAGGCCGAGCTCCTCGCAGAGGCGCTGGATCCGCGTGTAGGCCGCCCACAGTTCCCCCTCGGTGAGGCCGAGCTCGACGCAGTTCCTCAGCAGCATCCGGAGTTGCTCGGCGCCCTGCGCCGCTTCGTCGCGGCAGCCGGCGTCGGAGAGGCGTCGGATGGACAACGCGCGCACCGCCGAGATGCCTTCGAGCGCGCGCACGACCGCCGCGCGCGTCTCAGCCTGGCGGTCGGGACCGATGGAGTCGAATCGGAGCGCGTGGGTCAGCGGATCGAGCGCCGCCTCGTAATCGCCGGCCTCGAGCCGCCGGTTCCCGAGCTCCGCGTACCCCCACCAGAGCCGCTGATCCAGCTCGGCGCGGCGCGTCGGGGGCAGGGACTCGGCGGGAATCGTCGCCAGCACCTCCTCGGCGTGCCGGAGTGACTCGAGCGCTTCGGGCTCGCGCGCTTCCTGCATGTTGAGGATCGCCTGGGCGGTGAGCTGACCGACCTCGGCGCCGAACGTGCTGGAGAGCAACCCGCGGAACCCCACAGCGCGTACGGCCGGCAGCGCGGAGTCGTCCAACGCCTCGTGCAGGAGCTGCCGTGCACCACCGAACTCCTGCCGCTGGAGAAGCGCCGTGACGGCCTGCTCGTAGGCCTGCCAGAGCGCCTCGTGGGCCGCCTCGCGCGCGTTGCTGAGCGCCGGGTCGGACGCCACCGCGGCGAGCCCGCGCTCCGTCCATGCGATCGCCGTTCGGATCGTCGCGACACGATCGCCGGTGTCGTGGCTCCCGGCGCGCCCGAGCCGCGCCTGGGCAGCGTCGAGCGCGAGCGCCGCGAGGTGGCGACGGTAGGTCGCCCGCTCGACCTCGGGCGCGGTGTCGATGGCCAACTCGAGGGCCGAGCGTGCGCCGTCGTCATCGCCGAGAGCCTGCTTCGCCAGCCCGACGACCGACCAGAGCGCCGCAGTGTCGTGTGAGGCGCTTGCGGGCCACTCGACGCTCAGCTTCGCCAGCGTTTCCTCTCCCACCGACACGACCTCGCCGAACCGCTTCTCCTGATACAGGGCGAAGCACGCCTCGACGAGAGGCGAATCGCGGCCGGACTTCGTCTCCGGCGTCGGCGGCGCCGGGGAACCGCCCCACGGTCGAACAGGCTGCTCCGGGGCGGTCCCGCCGGTCCCGCCACTTCCAAGTGGTACGAGATCGGGCGTCGCCGGCTCCGCGCCCCGACCCGCCGGGGTATTCGGAGCGCGCAGCACCCCGTGCGGCCGAGCATGGGGCGAGATCTTGCTCCGTCGCCGGCGGGGCGGCGGCGGGGCATGTTCAGCGGGTCGCGACGGCGCGACGTGTTCGGTCGGCTTGGGCGCGGGGCGCTCGGGCGGTGGCAACGGGTCGACGTGCTCGGTCGGTCGCTCGGGAGGGACGGCTTCGGCAGGGGGCTCCGGCGTGTCGGGTGCAGTCGGTTCGGGCGCGACGGCCTCGGGTTGCGGCGGCGGAATGGCGGGTGGGGTCGATTCCGGGGCCGCAACGGCTTCGGGTGGCGGGGGAGCGACGTAGCCGGCCGGTCGCCGAAACACAATCTCCGTCGGTTCGGGCGCGACGGCCTCGGGTTGCGGCGGCGGAATGGCGGGTGGGGCCGGTTCCGCGGCCGCAACGGCTTCGGGTGGCGGGGGAGCGACGTAGCCAGCCGGTCGCCGAAACACAATCTCTGCGGGCGGTCGAGAGGATGCGACATTCAGGGTCATGCGTGCAGGCACGATGGCCTCGGCCGGCCGCGGCGGCGTCGGTTGAGCCTGAGGACGGCGGGCGGGGTGGCTCGGCTTGGACGGCCAGACCAGCTCGAGCACGCCCAGCACGAGCAGCATGCAGGCTCCGGCCACGACGCTGAGGATCAACGCTTCTTCGCTCAGCACGCGAGATCCACCGGCCGCCGCTCGGCGACGGAGCGATACGCGGCGAGCACGACCGCAAGGTCGCGTCGGCCCGACGCGCCGTCGGTCTCGGGCAGCCGCCCGGAGCCCACCGCCTCGGCGAACGCCCTCAGCATCGTCTCGTGACCTCTCGAATCACGGCGAAAGAGTCGAAGGCGCGTCCGGCCGCGCGGCCTCAACAGGACAAAGCGACCGCGATTGTCGGCGAAGATCGTGCCGTCGGCGCCTGTTACCGAAGACCATTGAACCCGCGGAACGCCGGGAGCGCCAAGAGAATTGGACACGAAGCCGACGACCCCGTCCGGCAGCTCGGCGAGAAGGTCCACGGCGTCCTCGCCGCCGAGGTCGACCGTCTGCGGCGGGCGGAGGGCAAAGAGGCGCCGCACCTCACCACCCCACCAGCGCAGGTTGTGGACGTAGTGGATGCCGGCGTCGATCAGCACGCCGCCGCCCGTGACCCGCGAAACAAGTCGCCAGCCCGAGTGCTGGCGGTATCCGCGAGCGACGAGGTGGATCGTGCGCAGCGGGCCGACCGCGCCCGCCGTCACCAGGGCGTGGACGTGGCGGAATGCCGGCATGAAATGAAAATTCTCGGCGACCATCAGGACGCGCCCGGCGGACTGCGCGGCCGCGATCATCCGATCGGCCTCTTCCACGGTCGGCGCGATCGGCTTCTCGACGAGGACGTGGAGGCCCGCCCCGAGCGCCAGCAGGGTGTCGGCACAGTGGCGATCGTGCGGCGTGCAGACGACGGCGGCGTTGGCCCGGGGATCGTGCGCGGCGGCCTCGTACCCGCCGAACGCGTCGGCGGCGCCGAACTCACGCGCGAACGCGCGGGCGCGAGCCAGGTCACGGCTCGCGACGAGCAGCGGCACGCCGACCCGCCGGGCCGCCGCCGCGTGACGGCGCGCGATCCACCCGCAGCCGAAGAGGACGAGTCCTCGCAGAGCCACGAATTTTGATGCTAGCATGCGGCGAGGAGGACTTTCATGCGCCGGGTCGCCGTGATCGGGGTCGGAGTGACGAAATTCGGGCTGCACGACCGCACCTCGGCCGAGCTCTTCGCCGACGCCGCCGGGGACGCGCTGACCGACGCCGGCATTGCGTCGAGTGCGGTGCAGGCCCTCTACTACGGCAACGTCGTCGGGGGCGAGACCGAGCATCAGCTCCACACCGGACCGCAGGCCGCGTCCGTCCTCGGCATCCCGTCCGTGCCCACGACCCGGTTCGAGACGGCGTGCGCGAGCTCGCACGCCGCGTTCCGTCACGCCGTGATGGAGATCGGGGCGGGCGTGTCGGACGTGATCCTCGTGGGCGGCGCCGAGCGCGTGCTCAACGTCTCCACGGCGGAGTCGACCGAGTACTTCGCCTACGCCTCCGACGCCGTCTGGGAGCAACCGCTGGGCCTCACCTTCCCCGGCGTGTTCGCGCTGATCGCGCGGGCGCATATGGAGAAGTACGGCACGACGGAGGCCCAGATGGCGGCGGTCGCCGTGAAGAACCACCGGCACGGGGCGCTGAACCCGAAGGCGCAGTTCCAGAAGCAGATCACGATCGACCAGGTGCTGCGGTCCGCGTACGTCGCCGACCCGCTCAAGCTCCTCGACTGCTGCCCGTTCAGCGACGGCGGCGCCGCCGTCGTGCTCGCCTCGGAGGAGGTCGCCCGCCGGCATCGCAAGCCGGTGTGGGTGCTCGCCTCGGCGGCGGCTTCCGACTGGATGCTGCTCGGCGACAAGCGCGACCTCGCGCGCGTGCCCGCGACGGAGCGCGCGGCGGCGGCGGCGTACCGGCAGGCCGGCCTCGGCCCTACCGACGTGGACGTCGTCGAGCTGCACGACTGCTTCACGATCGCCGAGATCGTCGCCACCGAGGGGCTCGGCCTCTTCGAGCCGGGCGCCGGCGGCCGGGCCGCCGAGACGGGTCGCACGAGCCTCGGCGGGGAGGTGCCCGTCAACCCGTCGGGCGGCCTGAAGGCAAAGGGCCATCCCATCGGCGCGACGGGTGCCGCGCAGATCGCCGAAATCGTCACACAGCTCCGCGGCGAGGCCGGCCCACGCCAGGTCGACGGTGCCAGAACCGGTCTGACCCATACCCTCGGCGGCAACACCGCGACGGTGCTCGTGAGTCTCTTCGGCCGTGACTGAGCCGGTCATCACCGCGCGCGCCTTCTTCGAGCGGGCGCGTGCGGGACAGCTGATGGCCGTGCGGTGCGGCTCGTGCGGCGAGCTCGCGATTCCCCCGAAGGAGCTGTGTCCCGCGTGCCACGCGCGCGCGTGGCAGCCGGTGCCGCTGGTGGGCGAGGGCACGATCGCGAGCTTCACCGTGATCCGCGTTGCGCCGAGGGCGCACGCGGCCGACGCGCCCTACGCCATCGCCGTCGTGAAGCTGCAGGAGGGAGTGTCGATCCTCGGCCGGATCGTCGACATCCCGCTCGACAAAGTCGCCGTCGGCCTGCCGGTCCGCTTCCGCCCGCTCGGCGCGCAGGACCAGACGTCGGTCGGCTTCGGGCCGCTCGGCTAGAGGAGTTTGAGGAGCCGCGCGGCGTTGCCACCGAGGATGCGCTCCTTGGCGCCCTCGGAGAGCGCGAGCGCCCGGATCGCGTCGATGTTCCCCTTCATCGTGGGCTCGAGAAACCTCGCGAAGGAGCCGTGGCTCTTCGCGAGCTCGCGGTCCATGAACGCGACAAAGGACTCCGGCGCGCGGAGCGGCCGGTCGTAGCAGTGGATGTGGAAGTCGACGACCATCAGACGGTCGAGTAGCCGCCGCTCACGCTGATCGTCTGACCCGTGATCCAGCCGGCGAGGTCGGACGCCAGAAAGGCGACGAACGGCGCCACGTCCTCGGGCCTCCCGAGGCGCCGGATGGGATAGAAGGCGAGGATGCGCTCGCGATTCTTCGCGAGCCATTCCTGGTCCGCGTGCGAGGTCTCGATCCAGCCGAGGGCGAGCGCGTTCACGGTGATGTCGAGGCGGCCGAGCTCCTTGGCGAGCGTCCGCGTCAGGGAAAGCACGGCGCCGCGTGCTCCCGCCGACACCCCGAGCCGCGGCTGGCCCACGCGCGCCGAGTCGCCGACGATGCTGATGATACGCCCGCCCTTCTGCGCCGCGAGCTGCGGCGCCGCGGCGTGACAGGCGTTGAAGACGCCGTAGAGGTCGACGTCCACCTGTCGCCGCCACTCTTCGGGCGTCGTCTCGAGGAACAGCTTGGCCTCGACGTGGCCAGCGTTGTTGACGACGACGTCGAGCCGTCCGAGGTCGGCGACGACGCGCTCGACCATGCGGCTCACGGCGCCGTAGTCGGCCACGTCCGCCTGGTAGGCCGCCGCGCGACCGCCCCGCCCGATGATTTCCGCGACGAGCGAGTCGGCGTCCTGCTTCGAGTGGAGGTAGTTGACGGCGACGGCCGCACCTTCCCGAGCCAGCGTCAGCGAGATCTCGCGTCCGACGTCGCGCGCGCCGCCGGTGACCAACGCAACCTTGCCGCCGAGGCCGAGGTTCACGGTCCCATCATCCTCGCGCCCGGGCGCGCTCGATGAGCCGGAAGAGCCGGTCAGGGGTCACCGGCAGCTCGGCGATCTCGATCCCGAGCGGCACCAGCGCGTCGGCGACCGCATTCGCGATGGCGGCGGGGGCGCCGATCGTCCCGCCCTCGCCCATGCCGCGGAAGCCGCCGAGCGCCACCGGCGACGGCGTCTCCAGGTGATGCACCTCCATCCACGGGACCTCGCAGGCCGAGGGCACCACGTAGTCCATCAGGGTGCCGCTCAAGAGCTGCCCCTGATCGTCGTAGACGATCTCCTCGAGGAGCGCCGCCCCGAGCCCCTGGGCCACGCCCCCGTGGACCTGGCCGTCCACGATGAGCGGATTGACCATGCGCCCGCAGTCCTCCACGACGACGTAGCGCAAGGGCTTCACCTCGCAGGTCCCCCGATCCACCTCGACCACCGCCACGTGGGTCGCGTTGGACGCGGTGCCGTAGTAGGGATCGTAGAAGCGCGTGGCCTCGAGGCCCGGCTCCAGACCGGTCGGCAGCCGCCGCGCGCCGGTGTACGCGGCCCTGGCGATCTCGCGCACGGCGACGCTCCGATCGGGCATCCCGCGCACCGCCCACCGGCCGTCGGTCATCACGACGTCGGCCGGGTCGGCCTCGAGGAGATGGCCGGCGATCACGAGCATCTTCTCGCGCACGGCGCGCCCGGCGAGGATGGCGGCCCCGCCCGCCAGCACGAGGCTCCTGCTCGCGTAGGTGCCGGTGCCGTAGGGCGAGGCCTCGGTGTCGCCGTGGATGACACGCACATCGTCGATCGGCACGCCGACTTCGTCGGCCACGATCTGGGCCAGCGTGGTTTCGAGCCCCTGCCCGTGCGAGGCGACACCGAACACCGCCGTCACCTTGCCCGCGGGATCAAAGCGGATCGTCGCCGCCTCGGTGCCGGTCGCGATGGGCATACCGGGCGAGACGGGAATCGCCGAGCCGATCCCGGTCAGCTCGACGTAGGAGGCGACGCCGACGCCCAGCCAGCGTCCCTCGGCGCGCGCCCTGGCTTGCTCGGCGCGCACGGCCGCGTAATCCAGAGCCTCGCAGGCCCGCAGCAGCGACGCGGTGAAGCTCGACCGATCCCACACGATGCCGGACGGCGACTTGTAGGGAAATTCCTCGTCGCGCACGAAATTGCGGAGACGGATCTCCGTCGGATCCAGCCCGAGCTGGCGCGCCGCTCGATCCATCAGGCCTTCGATCACGAAGACCGCCGGCGGGCGTCCGACTCCCCGATACGGGCCCAGCGGCGCCTTGCAGGTGGCGACGCCTCGCGTGCGCCCTCGGTACGTGGGCACCCGGTACGGCCCGGGCAGGAAGCTGATCGTCTGCACCGGTTCGATGGCGGCCGTCCACGGATAGATGGAGTACGCGCCGACGTCGACGGTGACCTGAGCGCGGAGCCCGACGATGGCGCCGTCGCGGTCCACGCCGAGCTCGGCCTCGACGATCTCGTCCCACGCGTGCGTGGTCGCGAGCAGATCCTCGCGGCGGTCACCGATCCACTTCACCGGGCGACCCAGGCGGCGGGCCATCACGCAGGTGGCGATCTCCTCCGGGTAGAGCGACGCCTTGGCGCCGAAGCCCCCGCCCACATCGGCGGCGATCACGCGGATGCGGTGCTCGGGTATGTCGAGCAGATCGCTCAGGACGTCGCGGACGAGACCGGGACACTGCGCCGACGAGCGCAGCGTGAGCGTCCCGCTTCCGGTCGCGTACTCGGCCAGACAGCCGCGGTTCTCCATGCAGACCGGGGTGTGCCGGTGAAAGCGGAATCGCTCGCGCACGACCAGCGCCGCCCCGGCCAGCGCCTCGTCCACGTCGCCCCGGGCGAACTCGCGACTGACGAGCAGGTTGGTGCCCGCCTCGTCATGGAGCAGCGGGCTTTCGGGCCGCAGCGCCTGTTCCATGTCCGTGACGACAGGGATCGGCTCGTACTCGACCAGGATGCGCTCGACCGCGTCCTCGGCCACGTACCGGCTCTCCGCCGCGACCATCACGACGGCTTCACCCACGTGACGCACTTTACCGAGCGCGAGGGGCGGAAAGCTCGTGACCTTCACGGCGGGAGTCTTGGAGGCCGCGCGCACGGGCTTCGCCGAGCGCGCGACGTCTTCGCCCGTCAACACCGCCGCGACTCCCGGGAGCGTGAGCGCCGCGGAGGCGTCGATCCGCACGACGCGCGCGTGGGCATGGGGCGATCGGAGGAAGGCGGCGTACAGGAGCCGCGCCGGACGGTGGTCGTCGACGTAGCTCCCCTGCCCGGTCAGGAAACGACCGTCCTCCCGTCTTGCCACGCGTGCTCCGACGAGCCGCGGGAGCGCCGTCGGGGCCGTCGCGCCGGCTCGGTGCTCGGTCACAAGCGTCGCGTCCCTTCGCGCCGGAGCCCTACGCGCGTTCCTCCGGACCTAGCGCTCGGCGACAAGTATCGGGGCCGCGGCGCGGACCGCGTTGACGATCCCCTGGTAGCCGGTGCAGCGGCAGAGGACGGCGGAGATGCCCTCGCGTATCTCACGGTCGGTGGGCGACGGATTCGTGCGGAGGAGATCGAGGGCGGTGATCAGCATGCCCGGGGTGCAGAAGCCGCACTGCAGTCCATGGTGCTCGCGGAACGCCTCCTGCAGCGGATGGAGCTTGCCGTCCCGCATCAGGCCTTCGACCGTCATGAGCTCGGCGCCGTCCGCCTGGACGGCGAGCATGATGCAGGAGCGGGCGGCTTCGCCGTTGAACATGATCGTGCAGGCGCCGCAGATCCCGTGCTCGCACCCGACGTGCGTGCCGGTGAGACCGAGGTCTTCTCGGATGAAGTCCGCGAGCAGCTTGCGGGGCTCGCACCGCCCCTCGTGCGCGACACCATTCACGTTCAGACGGACGGTGACCATGTCAGCCACGCGCGACTCCGATCGCCCTCGTGAGGGCGCGCTTGGTGAGCACTCCAGTCAGGTGGCGCCGGTAGTCGGCCGAGGCGTGGATGTCCGCATCTGGAGCCACGAGCTCGGTGGCCCGCCGGGCCGCGGCCTCGATCGCCGCCTCGCCCAGCCCCTCGCGCTCCAGAATCTCCTCGGCGGCGCGCAGCCTCACCGGCACGGGGCCGGCGCCGGCGGTGGCGAGCCTCGCCATCGTACAGCGCGGGCCCTGGCGCACGACCAGGGCCGCGATGCCGATGATCGCGAAGTCGCCGTGACGGCGCGCGAACTCTTCGAGCGCGTACCCGGCGCCGGCCGGCATCACCGGTAGCCTCACCTCCGTGAGGATCTCGTCAGGCGCGAGGCTCGTGGTGAGGTACGTCTGGAACAGATCCCCGGCGCGGATCACGCGCTCGCCCCTCGCTCCGCGCGCCACCACCTCGCCCTCGAGCGCCGCGAGGACCGCCGGATACTCGGCCGAGGGGTCGGCGTGAGCGATCGAGCCGCCGATCGTGCCTCGTGTGCGGATTGGCAAGTGCCCGACCCAGCGCGTGGCTTCTTTCAGGAGCGGCAGGCGCTGGGCCACGACGGGCGAGAACTCGATCGTCCGCTGACGCGTCATGGCCCCGAAGCAGATCTGGCCGTTGTGCTCGCGGATGTAGGCGAGCGAACTGATCCGGTTCAGATCCACCAGCGCCGCCGGCCGGGCCAGGCGGAAGTTCAGCAGGGGCATGAGGCTCTGGCCACCGGCCAGGACTTTAGCGTCGCCGCCGTAACGCCCGAGCGCCTCCAGCGCCTCCTCGAGACTCTTCGGGGCGTGGTACTCGAATTTCGGCGGTTTCATTGTAGCGATGTCCTCGAGGCCGGCTTGGACCGAGGGTGGCCTGAAAAAGAAGCGAGTGGCTCCGATACGCCCGTTCTGGGCTGAAGGGCTCGTGGCGCGAGTGGCTCCGACACGCCCGTTCTCACCTCGGGCGCCCCAGAACGGTGTGGCTCCGTCGCGCCTGATCAATCGCCTTCCATAGTTTCGAGGGCGTCATTGGCAGCTCGTTGATCCTGATCCCGAGCGGGGCCAGCGCGTCGCTGACGGCATTCGCGATGACCGCCGGCACCGTCATCGACGACGACTCGCCGAGCCCCTTCGAGCCGAGCGGCGTCAGCGGCGACGGCGATACCACATGCGCGATTTCGATGGTCGGCGCCTCGCTCGCGGTCGGTACCAGGTAATCCATGAAGGTCCCCGTCAGCAGCTGTCCATTCTCGTCGTAGGCGAGCTCCTCGTACAGCGCACCCCCCAGCCCGTGGAGCGCGCCGCCGTAGATCTGCCCCTCGGCGATCATCGGGTTGATGATCGTGCCGGCGTCGTGCACGGTGACGTAGCGGAGGATCTTGATCGCGGCGGTCTCCGGATCAACCTCCACCGCCATCACTTCTGCGATGAAGCCGTAGGTGTTGGAGGAGTTCACCCGGTCTTCCGCGTCCACGGCTGTCGCGACGGTGAAGCCGAACACCGCCGTCGCCTGGAGCCCGGGCTCCATCCCCTCGGGCAGCGACTCCGTGTTCCAGTGGGCCCGGCCCGCCAGGTCCTTGATGGAGTACGACGGGCCCTTGCCGCCGCGGAGACGCACGGCGCCGTCCCGGAACTCGAGAGAGGGCGCCGGCAACTCCATCAGGTGCGCCGCGTAGTCCACGAGCTTCGCCTTGAGTTTGCGCGCGGCCAGGGCGACGGCGCTCGTCCCCACGGAGCCGAAGCGGCTCGAGTACGTTCCCGACGAGATGGACCACACGCGCGTGAAGGTGTCCATCTCGTCGACGACGGTGACGTCCTGGGGCACGAGCCCGAGCTCGTCGGCGACGATCTGGGAGACGACGGTCTGATGGCCCTGGCCCTGGGGCGTCGTGCCGAGGATCGCGATGACGCGGCCGAGCGGGTCGATCTTGATCGTCGCCGATTCCACGGCGCCCGACTTCGCCAGGTACTCGGGCTTCGCGCGGAACTGCGGGTCGAGCGCCGTGGCCACGTAACCCATGTTGGATACCGACGGGTCGACGGCGAGCGCGAGCCCGATCCCGACGTAACGCCCCGCGGCCCGCGCCGTCGCCTGCGCGCGTCGCAGCTCGTCGTAGCCCGCGAGCTCGAGCGCGCGATCGAAGGCGGCCGGATAGTCCCCGCTGTCGTAGAGCCCACCGCTCGGCGTGCGGTACGGAAACTGATCGGGCTGGACGAGGTTCTTCCGCCGCACCTCGACCGGGTCGAGGCCGAGACGGTCGGCGAGCCGGTCCATCATGCCTTCGGTCTCGAAGTAGAGGTGGCCGCACGCGTAACCGCGATTGGGCCCGGTGAGGCTCTTGTTGGTCATGACGACGGACGCGTCGACCTCGAGATTCTGAAACCGATAGGGGCCGACGAAGTTCCCGGTCGGACGGAAGCTGCAGCCCGGCTCGGGGCTGCGAAGATAGCCGCCGACGTTGTCGAGCCACCTGAACCGCATGCCGAGGATCGTCCCGTCTTTCCGCGCCGCCACTTCACGATACGCGACGCGATCCGTCCCGCTCGACGACGCCAGTAAGTGCTCTCTCCGGTCCTCGATCCACTTGACCGGCACCCCCAGCCGCTTCGTGGCGAGCGCCATCAGCGCGATGTACGGGTAGATCGACGACTTGATGCCGAAGGACCCCCCGATGTCGGCGGGCACGATGAAGCGCAGCTTGTTCTCCGGCAGGCCGAGAACGCGCGCCGTCAGGGGGTGCATGATGAACGGGCCCATGAAGTTCGACCACACGGTGCACACGCCATCGAGCAGGTCCCACCGGGCGATGACGCCGTACGTTTCGATCGGCGTCGACGCGTACTTCGGAAAGGTGAAGCGCTCGTTGACGACGACGTCGGCGTCGCGAAACGCCCGATCGGGGTCGCCATAGACCAGCCGGCGGTTCCCGGCCAGGTTCGACCCGACGGCCTCGTGGAGCACCGGCGCGTCGGCCTCGAGGGCGCGCTCGGGATCGACGACGACCGGGAGAGGCTCGTAGTCCACCTGGACGAGATCGGCGGCATCCTCGGCGATGTAGCGATTTTTCGCCACGACGACGGCCACCGGCTCTCCCACGAAGCGGGCCCGATCGGTCGCCGCGCAGTAATAGTGAATCGGCGCCGTGACGCCGACCGAGAAGGGCTTGGTGTGCCGGGCGACATCCTCGCCCGTGATCGCGCCGACGACGCCGGGAAGGGCCAGCGCCGCCGAGAGGTCGTACCCGCGGATCTTCGCGTGGGCCAGCGGCGAGCGGACGATCGCCGCGTGGCACGCGTTCGCGACCGGAGGATGATCGTCGATGAAGGTTCCGCGACCGGTCAAGAGCCGCGCGTCCTCGACGCGCTTGACCGACTTGCCGATCCAGCCGAGACCCGTTCCCTCCACGTGGCCAGGCCCACTACCCGCCGGCCAGGACGAACGGCACGCCGGCGTTTTTCGCCACCGCCTGCAGCTGCTCCATCAGATCGTCGGGAATCGGCACGCCGCGCTCGAGCCGTTCCCGCTTCGTCGCTCGTTCCGGGTCACCGGCGACCATCACGGGCTGGTTCGCGTCGACGCGCTTGGCGTTGTGGAGAACGTCGATCACCTGGTCGAGGTCGGCCTCGAACTCGCCGTCCGCACGGAACGCGCGCGGGTCGATCGCCATGAAGAAGTGGCCGATGTTGTGCGGGTCGGACTTCTTCTGCGTCTGGTTGCGGATCGGCGAGAACGAGGCCCCGGCGAGCGTGCCGGCGAGGACGTGCACCATCACCGCCAGCCCGTAGCCCTTGTGACTCCCCGCCTCGCGCGAGCCGCCGAGCGGTGTAATGCCGCCGTCGCGATCGCTCACGTGCTGGAACCCTTTCGCCGAGTCCGTCACGGACTTGCCATCGCCATCGACGACCCAGCCCGACGGGAGCGGCTTGTGGTTCAGCTTGTACACCCGGACCTTGCCGGCGGCGACGGTCGTGGTCGCCATGTCCAGCTCGAACGGCGCATTGCGCTTCGCCGGGGCGGCGAAGGCGAGCGGATTGGTGCCCATGACCGGCTCCGCCCCGAAGGTCGGCACCATGGTCACGCCGCGGGTGGCCGAGGTCACCATGCCGATCACGCCGCGGTCAGCCGCGATCCTCGAATAGCAGCCGGCGGCGCCGAAGTGGTGCGAGTTGAACACCGCGACGACGCCGACACCGGCCGCCAAGCACTTGTCGACCGCCAGATTCATCCCGTACGCCGCGGCCGGATGACCGAGCGATGCGTCGGCGTCGATGAGCGCGGTCGCCGCGTTCTCGCGCACCGTGCGGAACACCGGCCGCATGTTGAGGCGGCCGGCGCGGAACTCCTGGTCGTAGGTGGGGAGCATGCCGATGCCGTGCGAGTCGACGCCTCGCAAGTCGGTCTCGACCATCATGTCCGCCGTGGTCTCGGCGTAGGCGGGGGACATGCCCCAGGCCAGGAACACGGACACGAGCTGGCGGCGAATCTGCGGCGCGGGCACTCGCACGGGCGTCTCCGGATGGTGGGTGAACGTCAGCCGCGGCCGACGAACGGCATCTTGTTCGCCATGACCGTCATGAACAGGACGTTGGCGTCGAGCGGCATCCGGGCCATGCAGAGCACGGCGTTCGCGACGTTGTCCACGTCCATCGTCGGCTCGATGGCGACGGTGCCGTTCGGCTGCGGAACGCCCTTGGCCATCCGCTCCGTCATCGGGGTCGCGGCGTTGCCGATGTCGATCTGGCCGCAGGCGATGTCGTACTTCCGCCCGTCCAGGGACGTCGCCTTGGTGAGCCCGGTGATCGCGTGCTTGGTCGACGTGTACGGCGCCGAGTTGGGCCGCGGCGTGTGGGCCGAGATGGAGCCGTTGTTGATGATCCGCCCACCCCGCGGGTCCTGGCTCTTCATGATCTTGAAGGCTTCCTGCGTACACAGGAACGAGCCCGTGAGGTTGGTGTCCACTACCGCCTTCCATTGCTCGACGGTCAGATCCTCGAGCAGCCCGGCCGCGCCGATCCCGGCGTTGTTGAACAGGAGATCCAGGCGCCCGAACGCGCTCTTGGTCTGCGCGAAAAGCGCGCGGATGGCCTCGGGATCGCGCACGTCGGTGGGAACGACCAGCGCCCGGGAACGCGCGGGGCCCGCCTCGCCCGCCACCTGCTCGAGGGCATCCTTGCGCCGGCCGGCGAGCGCGACATGGTACCCCTCTCTCAGCAGCACGAGCCCGACTGCCCTGCCGACCCCGCTCCCGGCGCCGGTCACGATCGCAGCTTTCTTGTCCATGTCAGTCTCCTGATGGCCGTGGTGAACGTCGCCGACAGCCTACCACCGATGCGGCGCCCGCTGGAGACTGGGGCTACGTTCCCCCTCAACTACTCCGGGCGGAGCAGGCCTCGCCGCCCGAGGACGGCGCCGCGCCAAATCGGGTCGACTCCCCGCGTGGTCCGCGGCAGAATGTGGCCGCGCCTCGAGGCGCCCGGGAGGAGTGTATGGGCAGGATCGTGTACGCGGCGGCGATGTCGCACGTGCTCTACCCCGACTACTACAGCCAGAACGTCGGACCGCACGGCCGGCGGATGGTGGAGGCGCTCATCGATGTGGTGCGGGACATGGGGCGCACGCTCGCCGCCGCCGCGCCCGACGCGCTGGTCGTGGTCGCCGACGATCATCTCAACGTCTTCTCGTTCGACGCGGTGCCCGCCCTCTGCGTCCGCGTCGGGCGATCCGTGAACCGCATGGTCCAGGACGACGCCATCGAGTTCGACCGGGCGCTCGAGGGCCTGCCCGAGCGCTATCCCGTCCACGAGGACCTGGCGAACAGCATCTTGGAAAAGGGGCTGCAGGCCGGGTTCGACTTCGCGGCCTCGTGGTCGGCGCCGCTCGATCACGCCTTCCTGAGCCCGGTCTCGACGCTGTACGGCGATCGACCGGTTCCGCCGCTGGTGCCGTTCTGGGTCAACTGCTTCGTGGCCCCGCAACCGACGGCGCAGCGCTGCTTCGCGGTCGGGCGCCACATCGCGCGCGTGGTGGCCGAAGGTCCGTGGAACGTCGCCGTCATCGCCACCGGCGGGCTCAGTCACTTTCCGGAGCTGTCGCTGGCCCGGTTGGGTCAGTCGGACGTCGCGTTCGACCGCCGCGTGGTGAAGTGGATGGAGGCGGGGAACTACGAGCCCATGACCGCGCTCACGGCCAAGGAGCTGCACGAGAGCGGGTCGCACGAGCTGCTCAACTGGCTGGTGCTCCTGGGCGCGGTGAGCCCCGCGCGCGCCCGCACCCGCTTCTTCGGCGAGATGGGGCGGATCGACCTCGCGGCCCTCGAGTGGGACGTGGCATGAGCCGCTACGAGACGAACGTCGTTCTGTATCGCCTGAAGAAGGATTCGGCCTTCCGCGACCGTTTCCGCGCCGACCCCGGGTCGGCTCTCGCCGACGCCGACCTCACTGACGAGGAGCGCGAGGCGTTCGTGCGCTGGGACACCCGTCGGCTCAACGAGCTCGGCGGCTCGCTCCACCTCCTGATCTCGATTCCCGGCCTCGGCGGCCACTGAGGAACTGCCGGAACCTGCGACGCGGCGGCGGCCATTACCGTGACGCTCGCGGTGTCGTCGTTGGCTCGATACCCTGCTCGGCCAGCCACTCGCGCGCCGCCGCACGCAGCCGCTCGTCCCGGACCGCGAACCAGCGCTCGCGCTCGGCGGGGAAATCGAGCAGGACGTTCTTGAACCGGCGGAAGGCGCCGCCGCCGTCGAGAGCGACCTCCAGGCGGTCGCGAAGCCGCGCATCGCCCACCGTCCCGGTGAACTCTTCCATCCACCCGTACTCGACCCTCGAGCCCAGAGGCTCGACGTAGATCAGGCGTCCCGCGTCCAGCCCGGCGTCGATCTCGTCTTCCGAGAGCCCGTCGTCGTCATCGTTCAGGCGGTCCATGGGAACCATCCGGACCACGCCAGTTTTCAGGTCGAGGTAGCAGGTCCACTCGCCGGGATTTGAGGTCAGCGCCATCTCGAGGTCATCCCAATTCATCGGGACTCGCTTCGCCGAGCCTGCGGGTCGAGGTTCGTCCTGGCCCAGCCGCTCCAGAATCCTCTCCCGCTCGGCCGCCTCGAACTCGTGGCCGTAGAAGCGCAGGAACAGGGCGCGGCGCACTGCGGCCGGCGACGCGTGCGGGTCCTGCGCCAGTACCGAGGCGCGCAGCAGGCTCCGCGTCGTCGCGCCCATCGAGCAGCCCATCTTCAGACGCTCCTCGGGCGAGCGCGCGAGCAGCATCGCCCGGTAGCGCTGCATGACCTCGGGCGAGGTGTCAGCCACCGAGCGCCCCCCGATAGAGCGCGCCGAGCCCGAGGCGCTCGGTCCAATGCGCCAGATAGTGCTTGTCGAGATCGGGCACCGACCTCAGGAGGTTGCGCACGTCGGCGAGCTGGACTTCCGAGCGCGTCTCCCTCATCCAGTCGAGCTTGGAGATGATCAGGTCCTCGGGCGCGACCATGGCGAGATCGTGGCCTTCGATCGGGCCGCGTCGCTGGCGCGCGAACTCCGTCCGGCGGTACTCGCTGTCCTTGCGGACGATGCAGTCCACCTTGACCACGTGGGCCAGGTGGATCAGGTTGAATGCGCCCCGGCGGGCGATGGCAGCGCGCACCGCGTCCCGGTCGAGATAAAAGTCGCCCTCGAACAGGGCGCAGAACCTGTCAGCGTCCCCGGCCGACAGCTCCACGACGAGGTCGATGTCGCGCGTCATGCGTGGCACCGCGTAGTAGTTGGCTGCGAACGATCCGGTCACCATGTACGCGATCCCGGCAGCCTCGAGCCGCCCAGTGACCATCGTGAGAACCTCCAGCTCTTCGGTCACGCCTGGCCCCTAGCCTCCCGCCGGCCTCTGACAGGGAAGGTCACAGCAGGCGCCATCCTCAACCGGGCCGCTCCAGCCCAAGCTCCCCCCACATCCAGCCGAAGTCGTAGGCAGGGCGGCCCTCCAGGCGCTCGCGGGCCGAGAGATTCTCCATGTCCTTGAGGAGCGCGATCACCTTGGGGCGCGCGGACTTGAGGCCTACGGCCTCGCGCGGCGTGCGGCCGGCGAGGGCGGGCAGCGGCGCGTCAAGCCAGCCCCGGTAGTGGCCCCCGTAGAAGGCCTGTACGATCTCGGCGGCGGCCTCCGGCGGTACTTCGTCGTCGGGCCGCGCCCGCCGAGCGGGACGGCGCTCGAGCGCCCGCTGCACGCTCTCATGGCTCGTGGCCCGGTACGCGACCGCGGGGCCGGCTGCCCCTTCGAGCAGCGCGCGCCCGCGCTCGGCGCGCTGGCGCGACATGGTCTCCAGCACGACGCGCCCCTTCTCGAGCACGAACATGCCGAAGCCACGGCGGAAGCCGGCCTCGTCGGCGCTATCGGCGAGCCAGGCGTAGCTGCCGTCGTCCTCGCGCTCCAGCTCGGGGTGATTCGCGAGCGCCGCCTCCAGCGCCGAGCGGTCGCGCACGTCGAAGACGGCTCGGCACAGCACCACCTCATCGCCCTCGGCGGTCACCGAGGTCGGCAGGGGCCGCTGGGCGACCAGCTCGAGCCAGAGGTCATGGAACGCCATGCCGATGTTCTTGAAGAACGTCGCCTCGTCGCGGCGGGGCAGCTTGCCGCGCAGCGACCGGCTGAGCCGCCGCAGGACGCGGAGGATCAGCTCCTTCGCGCTCGTCGGGTAGAGGTAAGGCGAGCCGTCGAGGATCGGCTCGCCGTCGGGCCCGAGGATGACGCGCGCAGCGAGGACGTCCCACTGGACGAGCTGGCGCGTGGCGAGACGCTCGCGCACCCGGACGCGCTTGTTCGCCCAGAGGTCGAGGAGTTCGAACCCCTCGTCGAGCCGCACGGCCTGGATCTCGTAGGGTCGGAGGTGTGAGAGGCGCATCCGCTCGAGGTAGCGCCGCTCGCCCGACCGAAGGCCGCCGCCTTCGCGCGCGAGGAACCGCTCGACGATGGTCCCGCCGCCGTGGAGCGGGCAGTCGAAGACGAGCCACTCGTGGAAGCCGAACCGGCTCTGCTCGAAGTCCATCGCCTCACGCGCCTCCGCCGGCGTCAGCCGCTCGAGGCGCTTGCCCCAGAACGTGAGCTCCGCAGCGGCGCGGTCCCCGTCGAGCTCGGCGCGCCGGGCGAACCGCATCAGACGCGCGAGCGCGCTGTCGCGCTCCCCCGCCGTCCACGCGCCCGGCGCCGGCGCCTCCTTTTGCAGGCAGCACCGCTTGTACTTCTTGCCGCTACCGCAGGGACACGGGTCGTTCCGCCCGATGGCGCTCACGTGACGGCAGGACCGAATGCGCCGGCGCCGCCGCCATCGAGCAGCTCGCGACTCACCAGCAGGGCGACGATCTCGGAAAGCGAGAGCGGCACGGGCCGGCGGTCACGAAATCCGGCGTCAACATTCCGCAGGCCCCGGCGGCCGTCGCGCTCGTCGTAGATGGGGAAGTCGGCCTCGTGGAGGACGCGCAAATCGCTCCAGACCGTGCGCACGGCGCACCCCAGCTCGCGGGCGGCGCCCTCGAGCGCGAGCCCCGGCGGCCGGCTCAGGAGCTGCAGGAGGCGCCACTGGCGAGCGGGCTGGTTACCTCGCGGCATCGTGTGAGGCGATTCTGTAGGCGGAGACGCCGCGCTGTCAACGCCCCGTCCCGGACGGCTACAGCTCCCGCAGCGCGACCGCGATTCGCGCGCGCGAGGCGCGGATGGCCGGCGGCACCCCGCCCACGAGCCCCATCAGGAGCGCGAACACGAGTCCCCACGTTAACAGAACAGGCGTGACCTGGAACGCGAACGCCAGGTGAGAGAAGGTCTGCCAGTTGATGGTCCCCGTCGTCAGACCGTTGAGCGGCAGGACGGCCGCGCAGCCCAGGAGACCGCCGACGAACGCGATGCACAGGGCCTCGACGACGAAGGACACGACGATGCTGCCGCTCCCGAAGCCCAACGCGCGCAGGGTGGCGATCTCCCGCGAGCGCTCGGCCACGGCCGAGTACATCGTGTTCAGCGCGCCGAAGACCGCGCCGATGCCCATGACCACCGCCACGATTGTACCCAGGACCGTGATCAGCGTCGTCAGCTGTCGCGACTGCTTCGAGTAATAGTCGATCTCGCGATCGATCTGCACGGTCACACGGGGATCGGCGGTCAGCGCGTCCTTAAACGCGGTGAGCGCGTCAGGGGACGCGAGGCGCGCCGTGGCCGACTGGAACATGTTTTGTGGACGCTGGTACACCTGTCGGAGAACACTGAAGTCGCACCACAGCTCGGAGTCGTACGCGGTGCCGCCGCTATCGAACACGCCCACCACGGTCCAGGTGCCACCGCCGAACCGGACGGTCTTGCCCAGCTCGAGGCCGACGTAGCTCGCCGCCACGTTGCGCCCCACCAGGAGCTCTGTCAGCCCGGGTTGAAAGACGCGGCCGGCGACGATCTTCACGGTCGGGCGGACGGCGAGCGCTTTCGGCGAGACACCACGCACCTGGGCGTTTCCCTCGGTGTCGCGGCCCTTCAGCGGGAACGAGGCGATCACGACGACCTCGGGGCTCACGAGCGGGCCGGCGGCCCCGCGCTCGACGCCGGGCGCGTCTTCGATGACGCGCACCTGCTCGAGCATCACGCTGCTGTCCATCTCCGAGGTGGCGCCTGCCCGCCGGACGATCGCGTTGCGCGCGGACCCGGAGGCCACCAGCGTGGCCTCGAACCCGCGCGCCAGCGAGAGCATGGCGACGAACACGCCGACCGTCCCGGCGATACCCAGCACCGCCACGACGGTCGAGCTCCACCGCGCTCTGAGACTGCGCACGTTGTAGACGAGGGGGATGGCCACGTCAGATCCGTCTGAGCGCGTCGACGACCCGGAGCCGGCTGGCCGCGAAAGCGGGCAGGATGCCCGCCAGCACGCCCACCGCCAGCGCCAGTCCCAGCCCGAGGGCGATCGCATCGGGGGACAGGTAGAAGAAAGGCAGCAGGCCTCCGGTGGGATCCCCGCGCAGCGTGAACAGCTTCGCCAGGCCGAGTCCGATGCCTCCGCCGATCGCGGCGACGACCATCGTCTCCGCGATGACCAGCGCCAGGACGAAGCCGTTCGAGAATCCCACCGCCTTCAGCACCGCCAGCTCCCGCGTGCGCTCGCGCACGGCGATGGCCATCGTGTTGCCGGTCACCAGCAGCAGCGTGAAGAACACGACGCTGCCGATGCTCATGATCAGGAGCTGGATATTGCCCATCTGCTTGACGAAGGAAGCGGCGAAGGCCTTCTCGGTGTCGGTCTTGGTCTCGGCCGGCGAGTTCGTGAACTGTTCGTCGATCGTCTTGACCAGACGCACGGCGTTGTCGGGGTTTGCGATGCGGACCGTATACCAGCCGACCAGGCCCTTGCTGAACGACTTCCGCTCGTCGAGGTAGTCCCAGCGGAACCAGAACTGCGTGGTGTCGTCTTGCACGCGCTGGCCCCGATAGATCCCGCGAATGTTGAACTCCCAGTTGCCCGGGAAGATCGTGCCCTTGATCGGGACGCGATCCCCGACCTTCCACTTGAATCGTTCGGCCAGCGACTCGCCCACGATCGCGCCCTCGCGATCGGCGAGGAACGCCTGCCACTGATCGTCGGGAACGACGAACTCGGGGAACATCTGCCGGTAGCTCTCGCGGTCGATGGCGAACTGCGGAAAGAAGTTGCGCTCGTCCTGATACACGCCCCCGAACCAGTTGGCGAACGTCACCTGCGTCACGCCGGGAATTCGCGCCAGCCGGTCGCGATACGCCAGCGGCAGGGGCTGGATGATCGAGACGCGGTTCAAGACCACCAGCCGGTCGACACCGGCCACGTCCACCCCCTGCCGGAACGCGCCGTCGACGACCGCCAGGATGCCGAAGAGAAAGAGGGCCACCGCGAAGGAGCCCGCCGTCAGGGCCGTGCGGGTCTTCTTCCGGAACAGATTGGTCAGGACGAGATGCAGGTACTTCATCGAGCCCGTCCCGCCGTCACGTGTCCACGAGCACGCCCTTCTCCAGATGGAGAACGACGCGCGCGCGCGCCGCGGCCAGCGGGTCGTGGGTCACCATCAGCACGGTCTTGCCGTGGTCCCGGACGAGCCGGTCGACGAGCTCCAGGACCTCGTCCGCGCTCTTCCGATCGAGATCTCCCGTCGGCTCGTCGCAAAGCAGAAAGGTCGGGTCGGCCACGATGGCGCGCGCGATGCCCACCCGCTGCTCCTGTCCCCCGGAGAGCTGCCGCGGATAGTGGTGCATGTGGTCGCCCAGACCCACGACCGTCAGCGCGGTCTCCACGTGCCGGCGGCGGTCAGTCTTCGAAAGCCTGGTCAGCAGCAGCGGCAGCTCGACGTTCTGGAAGGCGGTGAGCACAGGGATCAGGTTGTACATCTGGAAGACGAACCCCACGTGGCGCGCGCGCCACGCCGTCAACTTGCGCGTCGACATCCGCGTGATCTCGTCGCCCCCCACCGTGACGCTCCCGGCGGACGGCACGTCGAGGCCGCCCAGGAGGTTCAGCAGCGTCGTCTTGCCGGAGCCGCTGGGGCCCATGAACGCGACGAAATCGCCCGCGTCGACGTCGAGGTTCAGCCCCTGGAGCACGTGGATCTCTTCGCCGCCCCGCTGATACGCCTTGCCGAGCCCACGCGCCCGGATCAGGCTGTGCCCGTCCCCCCGACCATCGATCCTGACCATCGACCTTCCTCACCGCTTCACGCGCGCGGCCTGGCCGTCGCGCAACTCTTTGACTCCGGTCGTCACGATCTGTTCGCCGTCGGACAGGCCCGCGATCACCTCGTGCTCACTACCGCGCGCTTGTCCCAGGCGGACCGCGCGTCGTTCCACGCGTCCTTCGCGATGCACGAAGACCGCCGCCGCGCCGCTCTCTTCCAGCAACGCCGTCCGCGGAACCAGGACCCGACCGGCGGCGGTCGGCGCGCTCCGCTCCTCGCCGAGGAACGTGACCTTCACGCCCATGTCGGGCAGGATACGGGGGTCCAGCCGATCGAACGCCGCCCGAACCTTGACCGTCGCCTTCTGCCGGTCGGCTGTCGGAATCACCGTGCGCACCTTCGCCGGAATCTGCCAGTCCGGGTACGCGTCGAGCACGGCCGTGACCGGCTGCCCCGCTCTTACCCGGGCGATGTACGACTCGTTCACATCCACCTCGATCTCGAGCGAGCCCATGTCGACGATGGTCGCGATACCCGTCCGTGTGAAGCCGCCGCCGGCCGACACCGGCGACACCATCTCGCCGCGCTGCGCGTCTTTCGAGACCACGATCCCCCCGAAGGGCGCCCGCACCGTACAGTTGTCGAGGTCCTGCTGCGCGACCTTGACCCGGGCATCGGCGGCGCCGACCTGCTCGCGAGCGACGACGATGCGCGCCCGCAGGCTGTCCACGGCCATGCGAGCCTGATCGCGGGCCTGCTCGGCCACCAGCTTGCGATCCCACAGCTCTTCGACCCGTCGCAGCTCGCGCTCGGCGTTCTCGAGGTTGACGCGCAGGTCGCCCAGCGTGGCGGCGGTGGCGTCGCGATCCGCCGCGGCAGAGACCAACCGGGCGCGCGCGTCGGAGTCATCCAGCTTCGCCAGCACCTGCCCCGCCTCGACGTGCATGCCCTCGTCCACGTGGATCTCGTTGACCCGCGCCGTGATCTTGGCGGCGATGGTCGCCCGCTGCCGAGGCGTGACGTACCCGCTCGCGTTCAGCAGGGCCGGACGGCCCCCCTTGTCCGCGCGCACGGTCGTCACCTCGATCTCGGGCGCCTTCTCTCGCAGCACGAACCACAGGACTGCCGAAACCACCAGCAACAGCGCCAGCCCGGCGCCAATCGGGCGCCACGTCAGGCGCTTCGGATCACGCCGGGCGTGCTCGTCGATCCGGAGAGCCGAGAGGTCAGGCCCCCGGGGCCTTTCCGTCACGTCAGACATGTCACCTTCCATTTCGCCGGGGCTTCACTCTTCCCGAACGCGAGACCATTATCTACCGCATACCTACCGCAGCGACGTGACCTTGCCGAACTTCACCTCAGGGATCTGCGCTCCAGAGGGCGTGCGACTCACGATTCTGCCCGAGGGAGGAAGGCGCGCCTCAGCGAAGTATAGCAACTCACGCCAGGGTGATCCGGCGGTCGGGCTATGCATCGGCGCCGACGTAACGTCCACCGACCTGAGCCCGGCGCGAGTACCGTAGAAGTGTGGCGCCAGGACCGTCGCGCAAACCGCTGCCGCCCTCGTCCCCGCCTAACCCGCGGCGGCTTCTCTCCCTCGACGCGTTGCGGGGCCTCACGGTTGCGGCGATGATCCTCGTCAACAACCCCGGCACCTGGCGGGCCGTCTATCCTCCGCTTCGCCATGCGGACTGGCACGGCTGGACCCTCACCGATGTGGTATTCTCCTTCTTCGTCTTCATCGTCGGCGTCGCAGTCCCCATAGCTCTCGGATCCCGGGTCGAGCGGTCGGGACGTGCACGGGCGATGGCCCGGGTGCTCCGGCGGTCCGTCGTGATCTTCGGGCTCGGGATCGTCCTGAATGGTCTCCCCGCGTTCGATTGGGCGACGCTGCGGATCCCCGGCGTGCTCCAGCGCATCGCGGTTTGCTATCTCGTGGCGGGCGTGCTTTTCCTGGTGACGGGCTGGAGAACCCACGCCTTCGTCACCGCGGGACTGCTCCTCGGGTACTGGGTCGTCATGACCGCCGTGCCGGTGCCGGGTTACGGCGCCGGCGATCTCGGCAAGGCCGGGAACCTGGCCGCCTACCTCGATCGCGCCCTCCTCGGCCCCCACCTGTGGCAGGCCGCCAAGGTCTATGATCCCGAGGGGATCCTCAGCACCGCGCCCGCCGTGGCGACGGCGCTTCTCGGTGTCCTTGCCGGACACTGGCTGCGCGGCGGGCAGATGCCGGGCGTGACCGCCGCTCGTCTCGGCTTGGCCGGTATCGTCTGCGCCGGTCTCGGTCGGGTCTGGAGCGTGTGGTTTCCGGTGAACAAAGCTCTGTGGACAAGCTCCTACGCGATGCTGATGGGTGGTTTCGCGCTGATCGCCCTGGCGGCGTGCTACTGGCTGATCGAGGCCCGGGGCTACCGCCGATGGGCGGTGCCCTTCGCGATGCTCGGCGTGAACGCCCTGGCGCTCTTCTTCCTGTCTACTCTCTTCGCCCGCCTCCTCATAGAGATTCGGGTCGGCGTCTTCGTTCCATTGGCCTCACCGGTCAACGCGTCGCTCGCCTATGCGACCGCGTACGTCCTCGTGTGGTGGGCCGTCATGTGGATGCTCTACCGGCGCAACATCCAGCTGCGGGTTTAGTTACATGGGGGGCCTCGAGGTGCCCCGCAACGACCTCTTGTTGTTTGACGGTGTCTTCACCGTCGAGTTCAAGGGCCACGTCCCGGCCGACAAGGTAGCACGGCCGGCGCGCGTACGCGGCACGGGGCACGGGCATGAGGATTGAACTGGACGCGCCCGGCCCGGACGGCAAGCCGGTCCCGCACTGGCTCTCGAAGCCGGCGCCCGCCGTGCTCAAGCTCATCGTTCGCAAGGTGGGGCCACGTCAAGCTTCGGCTCGCACTACGGGACCGGCCGCGTCATCTCCGCATCGTGAAGTAGTCTCCCGCCCACACCACGCCCCGGTGCCCTCGGCCGGGGCGCGGATGTTGTTTAGACGGCCCGACTCGGCAAAATGCCCGTTAAAGCGCCCCGCCATCCGCCAGCGCGCGCGAGGTGTACCGCCAGGAGTGGACCGGTCTGACGGAGCCCCGGGTCGTGCAGAGCGCGCTCGAGTGCCTCGAAGAGCTGGGCTGGATTCGCCCGGAGGCCCACGGTGCGCTTCCACCTCAACCCTCGGCTCCGCGCCGACGGGCATCACGGATCGCGCCGCGTCCGGTCCCGAGGCGCCCCGAAGCCCCTGAACTAGCCTCGGCGACGACCCGACCAGACCGCCTCGGGGGTTTTGTCGGTACTGCCTATCGGGTTGACTCCGAACGCCCCCATGGGTAGCGTGGCGGCGTGGGCCGGCCCGACTTTCCCAAGTCTTTGAAGGAGTTCCAAGCGCAGTTCCGGGACGACGAGGCCTGTCGGCAGTACCTGACCGCCTGCCGGTGGCCCGACGGCTTTCGCTGTGCGGGATGTCGGCAGCCGGCGGCATTCGAGCTGGCGCGCCGCGGACTGTGGCAGTGCAAGACCTGTGGTCAGCAGACCTCGGTGACCGCGGGCACGGCCTTGCACCGGACGCGGCTGCCGCTGACGGTGTGGTTCTGGGCCGCCTACTTGGTGACGACGCACACGCCGGGGCTGTCGGCGGTCCAGCTGCAACGGCAACTCGGCATCAGCTACGAAACGGCGTGGGCCCTGCTGCACAAACTGAGACGGGCGATGGTGAACCCCGACCGGGAAGCGTTGAAGGACAAGGTCGAGGTCGACGAAACCTACCTGGGCGGTCACGAGGTCGGCCTGAAGGGGGGCCGCCAACTCTTGGAGAAGGCGTTGATCGTGGGCGCGGTCGAAGTGCGCGGGACGGCCGCCGGCCGAGTGCGCCTGCAGGTCGTCCCGGATGCCTCGGCTCGCGCGCTGACGGGCTTCGTGAAGCGCGCCGTCGCGCCCGCCACCCTCATCCTGACGGATGGCTGGGGGGCCTACGCGCCGCTGTCGGACATGGGCTACCGGCATCGCCCCCGCACACAGGGCACGCCCGAGCGAGCGGCGAAGCTCCTGCCGCACATCCACCGGGTGTTCGGCAACCTCAAGACCTGGCTTGGCGGCACCCACCACGGCGTCGGTCACGATCACCTCCAAGCCTACCTGGACGAGTTCGCCTTCCGCTTCAACCGGCGGCGCACCCCGATGGCAGCGTTCCAGACCCTGCTGGGTCTCGCCTCCGGCGTCCATGGCCCCACGACCTACGACATGTTGTACCGTTCGGAGTTAACCCGATAGGCAGATTGTCGGTTTTGTCGGTGACTCGCGCGGCCCACCCTGTGGCGCACAGCGGGGCGGCGAAACGAAGCCGAACCGGTTAGCGCTGGGGTCGGTTGGGGAGCGAGCCAAAGGTCACCAAATCGACCGGGCTCAGCGTGCTGGGTCGCAACCTGTCAAGACAGGCGCCGCTTGCCACCTGATGAACCACCTGATCGGTTCAGGTGAATCTGCTGTCGACGTGTGCCCCTTGCTCGCCTTGTCACCCGGCTTGAATTGTGTTTTTGTGGATGCTCTGA
>WNEY01000007.1_pt1 | contig 87242 bp, 92 predicted proteins | sample 5400531 | NCBI WGS metagenome assembly WNEY01 (sample SAMN13153338, study PRJNA577476) | soil metagenome | isolation source: 200 cm saprolite under Douglas fir tree site 1 | place: USA:California | collected 2015-04-18 | reverse complement strand
CGGTCAGGATCTCCTGCGGCACCAGCACGGCGCCCGTGGGCACTCCGGCCTTGCCGAGCTCGGCCATGACCTCGTGCTTCGTGCGAGTCATCGTCCAGACCTCGACGAGGGCGTTGACCTGGTCCTTGTGGGCGCTGCGCCACTTCGGATCCGACCACTCCGGGTGGCCGATCAGGTCCGCGCGTCCGATCGTCTTGAGCAAGGCATCCCACATGTGCGGTCGCACGGGCTGGCAGTAGATGTAGGCGTAGTCGTCGCGGCCGCCCGGCTTGCAGCGATAGATGCCCGAGGGCGACGTGTTCGCGATCTCGTTGCCGCGTCGCGGCTCGAAGTCGCCGCCCGCGTACGCGAGCCGCATGGCGATGCGGGAGAGGTTGACGACGGCGTCCTGCATGGAGAGCTCGACGCGCTGGCCCTGACCTGTCGCCTGCCGCTGCCAGAGAGCGGCCATCACGCCGAGTGCCGCGTGCATGCCCGTGCCCGAGTCGCCGATGGTCGGGCCGGGCTTGAGCGGCGGCGAGCCCGGGAAGCCGGTCAGCGCCATCGCGCCGCCCGTGGCCTGCGCGATCATGTCGAAGCTCTTGTACTCGCTGTAGGGACCGTAGTTGCCGAAGCCCTTCACGGAGAGATAGACCAGGCGCGGGTTCAGGACGGAGAGCGTGTCGTAGCCGAGGCCCATCTTCTCCATCCCGCCGGGCGCCTGGTTCTCGGCCACCACGTCGGCCTTTTTGACCATGTTGAAGAACATGGCCTTGCCCTGCGGGTGCTTGAGATTGAGCGTGACGCTCTTTTTGTTGGAGTTGAGCAGGAGGAAGTAGCTCGAGTCGACACCGGGCTTCTCGGCGCGACCGTAGCGCCCGGGCTCCCCCTTGCCGGGCTCCTCGACCTTGATGACTTCGGCGCCGAGCCACGCCAGCATCTGGGTGCACGACGTGCCGGCCTCGAACTGAGTGAGGTCCAGGATGCGGATGCCGTTCAGCGCTGTGCTCATTGTCTTCCCCCCGTACCGGATCATACCGCGGGCACGTGCCGTCGAGCGCTTCGTATACTCGACGGCCCGCCGCCCATAGACCGTGAACTGCCACCTCCGCGGGACTAGCCAAGCTGATTGGCCAGAAACATTTAATTGAGCAACGCGGGGCGAAGGGGAGCGTAGGTGGCGGAGGACGATCGCGCGATCTGGGTGGGAGGCGCCGCCAGCGTAGGGCGGAAGAGCGGCGCGTATTCCGCTAACAACCGATCGCACGAACATTCGGCGGAAGGCGCTCCGCTGTTCCGCCGTACCGGCTCGCTGCCCGAAGAAACGACGGTTTAGAGCGGCGACGGTCCGACGATCTCCCAGCCGTGGCGTTGGCACATCTCGGCCACCTCGCGCTCGTTCATCGACGCGAAGGTGCGGTGCGCCCGCTGCTGTTCCTCCAACAACCCGCCCGCCTCGGCCGGAGTATAGAGAAACAGCACCCGCCCGGTTTCCGCGCCGGTGTTCTTCCAGGCATGCGGCACGCCGCGTGGCATGAACGCGCAGGTGCCCGGGCCGCCGACAGTGATCTCGCCGCCGATCTTGAACGTGACCTCGCCGCTCAGGACATAGGCCACCTCGTCGCTGCCGTGATGCAGATGGAACGTGCTCTTTGTCCCGGCGGGAACGGTTTCTTCGAACATCATGATGCTGTCGCCGGTCGCTCCGCCCAGCAGCTTGAGCGCCACCGATCGGCCCGGCGACATGCTCGATACCGGGCCTTGTCCCGGCAGTACAACGATGCCCTGCGCATCCATCGCTGATTTCTCCTCTTTACAGGGCGCTCAGAAAGATGATTGCCGCGGAAATCCACTTCTTCATGGCGTCTCTCGTCGCCAGCACCTGACCTATATCATATTCGGCCGGCCCACTGCCTCGAGGTGGTACATCGCCTCGTGGCCTAGACCGTCCCTCTGCAATAATTCTGCGCGATGGGGGACAGTTGTTGTAATTACTCCGCGTTCCAGCCCACAGGCTTGGCTGGTTGGAGGACGCGGCCTCGCGAGGCCTGGGGTTGCCAGGTGAAGGATCTCGGGTCGGGATAGGGCTCCTTTCATGGGACTCCCTGCCCGCCCGTCTGCTTCCCCTTGCTTCCCGACGCATTCACCTGACACTTGACGCCCGACACGCCGGTCAGGATGAGTCTCAATGGGCTTCGGAAGGAGTTGCTCGACGTGCTCCTGCATCTTCCCGTCGTCTAACACGCTCCTCACGACAGGGCACTCTTCCAGACGGCACCGACCTCCATCCCGTTACTCGACCAGCGTCGCGTCGTCTCGGTGGGTTCGCAGCGACCGCGCATATCGTTCGCAAAGCTTCTGGATTGTTCCCGCATCTGCCAAGCCCTGCGCGTCAAACCCGAAGACGGCTTTCGTGAAACCCAGCGCGCGGAGCTGCGCATGCACGGCGGGGGCCTCATGGGGAGGGTAGATCGTGGCCGGATCCCCTAAGGCAATGTGGCCAATGGGCACACCGGTTCCCGCGAGACACCGTGTGCCTACGTGGACAACTGCGTTGATCGCGACCACTACGCCTTGCTCGAGGATGGCCCCGTTGAAGACCGAGGCACCAGTCGCAACAAACGCGCAGCCGTTGACCGTGGCGCCAGCGATATGGGCATGCGGGCCGACCAGGACATGACTTCCGAGGGTGCACGGATACTTGCCCGCGCCTCGGAGCACCGCATTCTCCATCACAATGCAGTGCTGTCCAATGCGCACTGGCGCCCCCTGGGACGTGATGACCGCACCGGCCAAGACGACGGATCCGGATCCGATGTGGACGTCGCCAGAAATGACCGCTGTCGGAGCGATGACGGCTTCGGGATCGACGATCGGTCGCTTTCCGAGATGCTCGGTAAGCATGTGCTCTCCCCTTGTATCGTCGAGCAGCGCGACATGCTCGTCACCGAGCTCACGCGCCGCGACAACCACCCGACGCGTGAGACGCCCGACCAAGGCAGGCACCTCGCGTCATCGTGCGTGCGATCAGCCGCATATACCTGAAGGCACGCCCACGTTCGGGTCTCATGCTCGGGTTCACCGGCTATCCGCGTGCGGCGATCATCTCCGCAGCTCCCCACCCTGACCGCGGCCGTCAACGGCTCGCGGGCTGATAGCCGTCCACGAGGATGAGACTCGAGCTCGCCGACTGGTTGCGCAGCGGAATGGTCGCCGCGCATTCGGCCGCGTACCATCGCTTGGCGTCTTCGTAGTTCTCGAACTGAACGACGACGATCGACCGGGGGTTGATCATGCCCTCCAGGACCTCGAAGCGACCGTCGACGACGATGGGCTTGCCCCCATACGGAGCGAACGTTGGTCCGGCAAGCCGGCGATACTCGTCGAACCGTTCGCGGTCGGTGACCTCAAGATAGGTGATCACGTAGGCTGGCATACGCTCTCCTGCCGGAGCAACGGCAGCGGGTTAGGGACCCTTTCGAGCGCCGGGAAACTGTTCAACCAGCAGTCCCTTGCACCACCTGGCAGCCTTGTGGCACAGGGGGTCTCAGCTAAGGGTCCCGGTGGTGGACGAGGACTCTAGCGATCCGTCCGTCGGTGTCGAGCTCCATCACCTCGAGCTGGAGCCCACGCACGCTGCTCCGCAAATGTACGGCCACCGAGCTGACGCCGGCGAAGACGTCGAGTAACTCGAATCTCAGATCGGGCGCGGCGGCAAGCCCCTTGGCGAAGTATGAGCGGAGCGCGGGCTTGCCTCGGACTGTTCCTGCCGGATCGCCCAGCAGCTTGGTCACCAGGAGGGACTTGAGCTCAACCGAGTCGGCGTAGTGGGAAAGAATCCGCTCGAGGTCGTGATTGTTGAACGCCTCGACCCATTCGTGGGCGAGGGCTTGCGCCTGGGCTTTGGTCACGGACGGTTTTTCCCTCCAGCGTCGAGTCTTGGGAGGGAGCCTAATGCCGAGAGCGGAGCGCGTCAACGGTCGGGATTTCGATTATGCCGGCTCAGTATGGAAATGAGGCGTCGGGAGCAAAGGCCTGCCTAGCCCGACGCCTCTCAGGGATTACAGCCGGCCGACGCGGCCGGACTTGATCACATCGACGAGGACGTTCCACTCTGCTTTCTTGAGGACGACGACGTTCTTGTCCTCGTCAATACGGACGGTATCGACCTCGATGACGATCTCAGGGCAGGCCGTGCAGGCAGGGCAGAGCGAGATCTTCTCCATGACGTATCGCCTCCTTCTCCCTCGATGTGCTGACCGACAACACCCCGACGCCGACTTGAGGCATCCCAGGAATCGAGAATGCGCCGCAGCTCGCGTCGCAGGCTATCCAGTTCCACGACCTTCCGCTCCAAGAGGGCGCGCACGTGAACGCAGGGTCCCGGCTTCGCACACCGAAGCGCGACGATAGTCCCGATCTCGGACTGGGTCAGTCCCAGACGCCGGGCTTGCGTGACGAAGTGGAGCACGCCGAGGACATCGACCGGATACGCGCGGTAACCCGAGGGAGTACGTCGGGGCTTCGGTAGAATGCCGCGGGCCTCGTACAACCGCAATGCCTTGCGGCTTACGCCACTACGCGCCGCCACCTCCCCGATGAGCAGCCCGTTTTGCTCCATGAGAGCAGGATAGGACCTTACCCCATAGGGCAAGGTCAAGAGGCGAGGCTGGGACGTCCTCTTTGCCGCAAGGTCACTTGAGCCGAATGCCGGGAGGTCTCATATCGGGTCCTGGCTCTTCGGCTTGGCTGATCGACCACTCTAACTTGATTCTGCGTCGAGGCCAGCTCATCGCCTTTCTCCTCTCAGAGATCGCCGCGCTGGCTCGAATTGCGAACTGACACAATTCTGGCACAATTTCGCGGTTGGGCTCGTCGGGAGGCCGTCGAGCCGTGATCCACAACTTGCTGATTTGGGTGGCGGAGGGCGAGGGATTCGAACCCCCAAGGGCCTCGCGGCCCGGTGGATTTCAAGTCCACTGCCTTACCAGTTGAGGCTAGCCCTCCGTGCCTGGGACAACAGCAACTTACGATACATCATCGGATCGCCAGATCTATGCGCGCTCGACGCGGGCTAGTTGCGGACTAGTTCCTCAGCGTTCGAGGGCACCAGCCGTTCGACGGCCGCCTGGAGATGAACTGGGGGCCAAGTGGGCGTACCGCTGCACCATCCCTAGCGTCTTCCAGCCCCCAAGCTCCTGCACCGTCCTGAGGTCCACTCCGGCCATGACGAGCCGGCTAGCGAATGTCCGGCGCAAGCCGCTCACTTAGCGAGCCAGTGGTTCTGACAGTAGACGAAGAGGAGCGTGCGCTCCTCGGCGCTCAGAGTACGTGGCCGTTGACAGTTGAGATGGGACACGCGCCCGTGGCCGAAGATGATGGAGTCGTCCGGCGAGATCATCTGAGATCACTGCGGACACGTCCAAGTCTGCTGTTCCGCCATCGGAGCACCCACGATCCGAAAGGCATGGACCAGCCAGATGCCATTGGGGCAGGACGCCGGCTTGCGTCAACCCAGGTGCTCCAAGGGTAGGCGCGGCGAGGATAGCAGCCCGGCCCTCCTCGCGCGACCGACACTACCTCTCCTTCTCCTCCAGCAAGATCCTTTCCATCGTGGGCTGAGTAGCTCAGCTCTGGATCGACCTCCTCGAGGCGGATGCTGAGAAATCGGCCCGCCTCCTCCGCCTCCTCCCACGTCGCGAACCCCCATCGGCCCCTCGACGAGGCGCGCGACGAAGAGGCCAGTGCGGAGGTCGAGGAAGGGGCCGCGGCAGGTTTCCATCAGTTCAGGAGCCCCGTGCACATCATCACCATCGTCAGTACGACGACGATCGCGGTCAGACATCCGACGTTGAATCTGCGCATCGGCGAGCGCCAGGCCCTCATGCTCGCCTCACCGCGATGCGCTCGTGGGCGCCGACGTTCGCACCTCTAGACGTGCTGCGGACTCAAACGATCATCCCTTAGAAACTGCGGGTTTGTCTCGCGGCGGAAACCATCGACGATAGGGGGTTTACCCGGGAGAAATTCAGGGAATTCCCTGCTTGTCTGGGATCACTCCCGTCTGCATACCACAGTAGAGTATGAGGGCCAGTCGCCAGGTCCCCGCAGATCGCACGAGCCAACCGACAGGTCGCCCATGGTTCGGCATGTCCGCCTTCCGTCTCCCCGGTCGCGGCGTCTTCTGACCTCACCACGATTAGACGGCGCCGTTTTTCGGGTCGGGGTCGCCCCAGGGGACCCTCCTTTTCCTCGAGTGGAACCGGAGGTTGGAATCCAGCGGAGGTGATCGTGACAGATTTAGTCTTCATCGTGTCGCGCACCGAGCCAAAACGATACCTGTATCTCAAGCATGTATACGCGGACGCGGGGAGGGATGTGATCCTCGACCGTCGCACGGGCGAACGGCGCCGGAGCCTGAGGCCGCCGCCGGTCGAAAGACGCTACGCGGAGCGGCGCCATCGTGACATCAAGCGGGAACTCCAGTCATCGGGCTGGGCCCTGGTAAGGTGCCCGGCGACGTAACATGGTCGGCCGATGACTTCCCATTCACCAGTCTCTGCGACGAGACGGGCCGGGGCTTAGCCATCCGCGATGGACGCCGAGGCACTTCATCTCCTGGTTCTCCGAATCCGGGAGAAGCTCCAGGACGGTCGCTTGCCGCGCGACAGCAGCCCGAGAGCCAGGGGAAGTCGTGGCGACGGCGCGACATGCGATGCCTGTGGAGCGATCATCACAGCGGACCAGGTAATGATGGAGGTTGGTCCGTTAACAGGTGAAAAGCGGTCTTTGTGTTTGCACGCCGACTGCTTTCAGCTATGGAATGTGGAGAGGCACACGAAGCACTCGTAGCCTCCCTCGCGTTCACTCCGCTCTCCTCAGCGCGTCCCGCGCCGCGCCCTGGACCGCGTGCCACGGCGTTCGCTCCCACACCGACGCTGTCGCGCTCGTGAGTGCTCCATCCCGGTCGTGTAGAAGGTCGCCCGCCGGCCGCGAGCGTCGTAGCGCGTGAGTTGTAGGTCGTAGCCCCGACGCGCCATGCCGCGTTCAACCGCGCCGATACCACGCCAGGAGTTCAGCCACGAACGAAGCGCCCCGAGCACGGGCAGATCGGCGTCTACGCGGGCCGCTTCCAGCGTGACGAGGAGCAGGCGGCCGAGGCGGTCAGTCACGGGACGAGGGCTCGCGTGTGCGACTCACAGGTCTTTCTTCGCCTTCTCCCGCTGCTCCTTCTGTCTCTTCTCTGCGAGTTCCATGAACTCGCGCAACGCAATCATCGCCAGACCTTTGCCGAAAGTCGAACTGGACTTCGTGACGAACATGAGCGTCTGGGCGCCCACCCAACGCAGCGTCTCCCGTTGCTCGCTCACGTTGGTCGGCGGCCCGTAGCGGTCTGTCATCGCTTGACTGATCCTGCCGAAGTCCTCTGACTTGAACGAAAGTGTGACGTTCATCATGCGGCGTTGCATGGGTTCTCCGACCAGTCTGAAAAACACGAGGACCGGCACATGGCCAATCATCGACGACACTGAACACGAGACGTCGTCGTGCTGGTCGTCGCCTGCGACCGCAAGGCATCGCGCCGTGGGCAACCTCTCACGGATCTGCGCCTCGCTCGCGCCGAAGGGAATGTCGCGGAACCCGGTCGGCTCCTCGGCGGCCCTCGCCGACGCGACGACGAGCAGGGCGAACAGGTTGGCAATCATGACGGACATGCTGACCAGCCGCATGCGGCACCTCGGCGGAGTACGACTGCCGGGGAGTCTAGCCGAACGCCAGGACGGGCACCAGGACAGTCCCCCACTACGAGACCGTCAGCTCGACGCTCTCTCGGCACCGCCTTGACAACCTCTCGGTAGGCGCAGATGATCCCGACACCGCCTTGACCGTCCGGCCCTCTCGTGGAGGCAGCCGTGCCCGATCCCTGCGCGCTCCATCGAAACGAGTGCAGCCGTAGCCCGCCCCGACCCACCATGGACCCGACCCTCTGGGCGCTGTCCGAAAGTCTCGTGATGAACGGAGGACACCATGTCCGAGCAAGACAACCTTCGCATCGCCCGCCAGGGCTGGGCCGCTTGGAATGCTCATGACGTCGACGGTGCACTGAAGGTCCTCGATGAAAAACACGTCTGGGAAACTGATACGCTCCCCGCACCCGTCGTCGGCCGTGATGGCTACCGGCAGGCGATGCAGATGTATCTCACTGCCTTCCCGGACTTGCGCTTTTCGATCGACCAGCTACTCTCTAGCGGAGACTATGCGGTGACCCGGTACACGGCGACGGGAACCCATCGGGGCGACCTAATGGGTATCACCCCAACAAACCGGCGTGGTGAGACGCATGGGTGCACCATCGCAGAGATCAAGAACGGCAAGGTCGTCCGCACCTGGGTTTACTGGGACACTGGCCATCTGCTGCGACAGCTCGGCGTCCTGCCCGCATCCTGACGGGCCGACGGAACAACTCGGCACCGCCTAGCTGCTGCGAGGCGCCGGGTCTTTCTCGGCGCTCGTAATAACGTATTTGGACTTGTAGACTGGATGGTGTGGGTGGCGGCGCATTGGTAGCGGGTCGGCGACAGCGTGGTCTGGGACCTCGTGGCTGGCCGGTAGAGAGGAGGACCCACGATGCTTGAGTGGCTCTGGCCCACGATATCTGAGCGGCTCTGGCGGCTGACGCTGACGGAGGTCGGCCTCCTACTCATCTTAGGTGTGATCTGCATATACGGTGGTCGAATGCTCGGCGAACTGCGAAGGGTCAATCATCACCTCCGCGCGCTGCGAAACGACGAGGACCGGCTACGGGCCCGAACCGAACGAGCACTCCTTGCGCTAGACCTAGACCACCGCGGCGAACCTCTTGCCCAAGAGGCTCCTAGACGGTCCTGACTCGCAATATTTAGGGGCTCGGGGGATGCACTTGCGAAGTCCTCGTGTGATCCTCGATAGGTGTGACGGTTCATCAAAGTTCTTCGCCCGGCTGACTATCGGATCCCTACTCTCGGAGCGATTCGCAGCCCACTTGCCCTCACGCCATACGAGGTCGCGGCCTAGAATCACCCGAGGGCCGATCTAGGGGAACTCGGACGCCCTCGAAGCCGAAGCCGCGTGCGAGGACGGAGGAGCGTAGAAGCGCGACTGCTGCACTTGCCACTACTCGATCGGCACCTAAAACGTGCGAGTGCCACCGGCAAGTCGAATGGGGGACGCTTCGCGTACGCTGGAAGCGATTTGAGAGCAAGCCTCGCGGCAACGAGCCGCGAGGCCCTCGTCGGTTCAACGCGGTCCGGTCGGAGTGATCCGGAAGAAGATTGGATCGTGGTTCGCGAACGGGCGGCCGAACGAGACCCCGTTGGCGGTGAACGCGCCGTAGAAGGTGCCGCCGGCGACCTTCATCTGCATGTAGTCACCGAGTACCCGCTGGCGGGAGTTGCCATTGTCCCGGGCCGACGACACGAAGGTGAGCAGGGGCGTGTCGGTAAACGTCGCACCCCGGTTGGTGCTCAGCGCGAGCCGCGCAGTAAAGATCGGAAAATCCGAAGAATCGAAGCCGTCGAACGTGTAATGGAAGACACCCACTGTGCCATTCGGCGTGACCGCGACGGAAGGTAGCGCCGCATCGACTTGGCCGGTCACGAACGACTCCGCCCCGACGATCGGGTCTCCGGCGGCGTCGGTCGTGATGCGCCGGATCGCAAGACCATTCCGGCCGGTGCCGGGATCGCGATTGCCATAGACGTAGTAAAGATCGCCGGTCTGCGCATGCACCGCAGCATGCAGTACGCCACCCAGCAGCGCATTGACCGTCCCGAACTTGGGCCGAGGCTGGGTACTGTCGGCACTCGCGACGATGATCCCATTGCCGTTACCGAGCGGCCAACTCAGACCACCGTCGATCGAGCGATTGAGCATGTAGTCTATGTGCTGCGAGCCACCCGCGCCGGGGGCAACTCTACGCTGGAAGAGGCTGTATATCACGCCAGTCAGCGAGTTCTCGGCCAGTCGATGCCCCGGATTCACGAAGCCGGTCGAGATGCCACTGCGAACATCGGTCAGAAAATTGGGTGGATTCGTGCCGATCGAGACGGCGACGCGCATATCCGGGCCCCCGCTGAAGTCGTCGTAGGCGACGTACACGTTGTCCAAACCGGCTGCGAACACATCTCGGTTGACGAGCACCCAAGGCTGGTCGGCTATGTTGGTCGCGACGAGGTTGGTGCGCGCTGTCGTTCCGCCGGGGGCGAGCCAGTCCCAGTCCGAAGCGTTCGCAGGGTCGGTCGTCGCCCCGCTATAGACGTTAGTAAGGACCGTCAGGAACGTCCCGACGAGCACGCCATCGCGACCGTACTCGACTGTCTGATCGCAAGGACAGCCAGTCGCCGGAATCCCCGGCGGACGCGGAATGGTGAACCGCTTCGTCCACGTCGCACCACCATCGGTGGAATGCCATAGCGGTGCAAAGTTCCCCCACCCTCCGGCGAAGGACGTGATCACGATCTCGTCGTGATTCGCTGGATTCACCGTGATGCTGGTTTCGCCATCATTCAAGGTGTCGGTCGCGCTCAGTGTCGGGTCGGTGTTGCTCACGACCACATCCCGAATGAACACCTTCGGGTGGATCCGGCCGTGGCGCAAATCACTGGCGCCTGCTGGCCGCGCGTACTCGGTTAGGTCCTTAGGCGAGCTGCGGACCGAGTTCTCCTCCTCCGAAGCCTGTTGCGGCGATGCGGTAGCCGCGAACAGAATGCCCGCGAAGGCGGCTGCCAAGGACAATCCCCGGCGTGTAGTCTTGAGTTGCTTGACCTCCATGGTTCCCCTCCTTCGATGTTTGCCTTGACCGAACTTCGCTCGGACCGGACGGTGCATTATTGGCTTACTGGCTTACCTGTCATTTTCCGGGAGGTGTGTGTGCACGTAAATCTCTCTCTATCCTTCTCTCTCATTCTGGCGCTGGACTAGGTTATGGGTGATAGGTGGGAAGTACACACACCCCGGATTTTTGACAGGTTCCCGCCCGGGCACACAGCCCCGCATTCCGCTCCATCGAGCCCTTGAGGTCAGCGAAGAGGACCGTCACCTGCTTGCGCTCGCCCTCGAGCGCGGCCTTGGACGTGAGGATCTTCTCGGCGAGGTGCTTCGGCGTGTAGGACTCGGGAGATGTGAACCTACGCTCGGCAGTTGCCTGTGAGGCAACGGGCTCCCCGCACTCTAAGCAGAATTTCGCGCCCGCGGGCAGCTCGCTACGACACTTCGGGCTGGTCAGCGCTACACGAGCTCCACACTCCAGGCAGAACTTAGCCTGCGGTGGATTATCGTGCTGGCACCGGGGACACTTCATGCCGTCTCTCCCACGAGCCTGAGTCGTGAAGGGTCGGAACGGTGGGCCGAGACTAGACCGTCAGTGCCAGGTGGTCAAGAATCTCCCTTGACAACCCATTTGGTCACGACCCAGAGTTTGGCCACGCGCTGCACGGCCTCCGGCGATCACGAGTGAAAAGAGGGGTGAAGAGATAAAGGAGGCTTCCTGAGGGCCCGAAGAATCCACAGTAGTCGGGAGCGACACGAGAGGATTGGAGGGCACACATGCGGAACTTGGCAGCACTCGGGCTGTGCTTCGTATTCATCGGGCTGAGCGGGTCCACTTGGGCTGCCGAGGCTGAACAAGAGAGCACTCCGTCGCACGTAGCCTACGGCGCCGGTGGCGCATTGGGGACGCTGGTCTACGCGCCCTTCAAAGGGGGCTTCTGCCTCCTGGGAGCAATTGGCAGCGTCTTTGCGCTTCCCTTCGGCACCGAAACGTCAGGCAAGGTTGTCAACTCGGCCTGCCGCGGAACCTGGGTGATCAGTCCGGATGTCCTGAAAGGACGAGAGAAGTTCGAGTTCATCGGCGAGAAAGTATCCAAACAGTAGTGCCTGGCGTGGCTAAGTTGGTCGGCAATCTTTTGAACTTCTTGGCGCGCCCCGGTTAAAGGGTCGTTTGTCGCGAAGGCCCCCGGGGGGGCTCGACATCCCATTATTTGGACAACACCGCACGACTGGCGCGCCGGACAGTCGAGCACCACCGCCCATCACCGCTATTCGTGATCTCGGCTTTTTGTTCATCGGCCTGTGAATCGACTACCCGTGTGCCCGCGCCTGGCCCCTGCCGGGCTGCCCCATGGCCCCCGACCTGCACGATGTGTCAACGCAAGAGCGTGGGGAGGCAACGGCGTCGGTCTGTGCCTAGCTCCTACAGGTGCCCAAGCCTATGCGGCCAACCCAGTGCCCACGCGCCCTCAGGATAGTCGGGCTAGTTGTGGGCTAGTTGTGAGTCACGTCTGAGCGTCTTCGGTATCAACCAGGTGCAAGCCACATTCTGCACGGGACACTCACGGACACTCACGAACCCGCATGAATACTGGACGAACTGCTAAGTGGTGAGATGGAGCGGTACGGAGAGCTAGCCCCAAGCCCCATTTCAAGTCCACTGCCTTACCAGTTGAGGCTAGCCCTCCGTGTCAGAGACAAGAGGCACTTACGATACATCAAGCATCGTCTGGATCCCCAGGAACAGCACGCGCTACTCGATCACCTGATCTGCCAGCAGGAGGATCGCCTGCGGGATCGTGAGCCCCAGAGCCTTGGCGGTCTTGCGGTTGCAGATCAGCTCGAAGGTGGTGGGCTGCCCGATGGGCAAATCCGCCGGATTCGCGCCCCTCAGGATGCGATCCACGTGCGTCGCCGCTTGCCGATATACGTCGTCCGCCTTCGGGCCATAGGCCATGAGGGCACCGATCTTGGCCCACTGGGCATCGTCGACTATCGTCGGGAGCCGATGCTTCACGGCGAGGTCCAGAATCTGAGGGGCTAGTTGGTCAACCCTAGGGTCGTCCCAGATTAGGAGTGCGGTGTCGCGTTCCTTGACCATCTCAGCGAACACACCGGGGAGCGCGTCAGCTTTCTGAAACTGGACGTAGCGGACTCTGATACCGAGCTTTTGCGCGGCGGCGTCGGTCGCCTGCCGATAGACGGCGAGGATCCCCGGATGCCATGAATCCCGTCGGAGAACAGCAACGCGCGATAGAGTCGGAATAAGCTCCTTGAGCATCTGGAGACGCTTGCCCATCATCTCGGGAGCGTAGCTTTGCATGCCGGTGATGTTTCCAGCGGGCCGAGCCAGGCTCGGGACGATGCCGGACGCGACCAAGTCTCCAGAGGTCAGAGTGACGATGGGAATGGAGCGGGTCACTTTCTGGACCACAGCGGCTCTGGCCCCGCCCACAAGGACGATGACATCGACTTTGATGCGGACGAATTCCGCGGCCGCCTGCTGAAGGCTGGTCAGGTCGTGTGTCGGACGGCGCTCGAAGACGATGTTCTTCCCTTCGATCCAACCGAGGCTCCTTAATCCTTGAATGAATGCTGGCCAGGAACGCTGCTCCATGCGCTCCGGCCGGTCGAAATCCACCGGGCTAACATGTCCGATGCGATACACCTTCCCTGCCTGCTGCGCCTCGGCCGAAAGCGATGTCGCCAGGGTGCCTAGCGTCAGGCCGTAGAGGAACGTGCGCCGGGTGATCACTGATCGATCATCTTCGCCAACGTGTCCGTCGGGACAGCGGGGATGTACGATACACCGTCGGCCGGCTCTGCGTTTCCGGAATGTCGCGCCGACCGCGTCCAGCCGAGCCGTCGGCGCTGGGAACAATAGATTCCGGAAACATCCTCATGACCACCTCTTGTCAATTCGGGGCTGCTCGTGTAGAAGATAGTTTCTCGACATCAGCCGGCGCATGACGCAAGAGGGGCGAGCCATGACGGTAGCATCCGGTCGCTACGGCGCTTCCTCTCGTCTTGCGTCTCCGGGACCTGCTCGCTTGGCCGCGGGTCTCGTGCTCGCCGCCTTGCTGCCCGGATCACACAGCACCGCACACGCCCAAGAGTCGGCGACCGCCAGGATTGCCCGTGAGAATCTCCCCGCGGTCGTGACCCTGATCGCGGTCGACGCGCACGATCAGCCGCTCGCCCTGGGAAGTGGGTTCTTCATCACGCGCGACGGCGTCCTGGTGACCAATGCCCACGTCGTCGGCGGTGCCGCCAAGATCATCGTGCGCTGGCGCGGCCAGCGCGGAACCGCGGTGAAGATTTTGAACTTCGCCCGCAAGTACGACCTGGTGACTCTCCAGACCTCGTTCGACGCCACGCCCGCCGTGTCGCTCGCCGACTCGGACTCGGTGACCGTCGGGCAGGATGTCGTCGTCCTGGGCAGCCCACAAGGACTCGAGGGAACCGTCTCGACCGGGATCGTGGGGGGACTCCGGACTCTGGGCAACGTCAAATTCCTGCAGATCACGGCACCGATCAGCCCCGGGAGCAGCGGCGGGCCCGTCTTCAACTCCGTGGGCCGCGTGATCGGGGTCGCGACGGCGACGTCCGCTAAAGGGCAGAACCTGAACTTTGCGCTCCCGGTGAATCTGCTGCGCGACCTCCCGCCCGCCTCGATCGCCTTCAATGCGGCGATGCCGGCCGCCCTCGATTTGCGCGAGGGCGACCGGCTCAAGGACCTGGTCTACTTCAACAACATCATCGAAGAGTTCGGGATCTTCACCGAAGGCAGCACCCTGGCCTCCCTCACCGCCTCGCTCCAGAACAGGACGGCCGAGACGATTGCGGACGTCCGCATCCTGGTCGTAGTCAAGAACCCGCGTGGCGAAGTGCTGGACTTCCATCTGCGGGACTTCAAGGGGACCGTCATCCCACCCGGCCTCGCGAAGCAGGTATCGATCCCCATCCTCACCCGGGGGTTTCGGACGTGGAGCAGCGGGATCGACTACGTCCGCGGCACCTACGAGATCAGACTCCTGGACTACACGATCGTCGGCAGCCGCAGCGGCGGTGCGGCAGAGGACTCCCTCAAGCGACGATAGCTCACTCGCCCGGCCATCCGCGCAGCACCATGCACGACCGAAAGAACAGTAGCCGTATCCCGGGGTCCACCCGTCCCACCTCTCGCAGCTGGTTGTCGGCGTCCGACTCACACTCGTGCGCGTCCTTGAGGAAGGCCGTGGTTCGGGCATTTTCAGTGGTCGCGCACGCACCGAACAGGAGCGCCACGGCCAGGCACAGACGGCGCCTCACCGCTCTGACGCCGGCAGCCTCAGCGTTCGAACCGCGTCAGACGCTCGAGGCCATCCATGTACGGGCGTAGCGCCGGTGGGATCGTGACGGTGCCGTCGGTCTCCTGGTAGTTCTCGAGCACGGCCATCACCGTGCGGCCGACCGCGAGGCCCGAGCCGTTCAGCGTTGCGCAGTGTTCGGCTCGGCCGCCGCCCTCCGGACGATACCGGATTTCGGCGCGTCGGCCGCCGAACGCGTCGTAGTTCGAGCACGACGAGATCTCGCGGTAACGCTGCTGCCCGGGCAGCCACACCTCGATATCGTAGCCCTTCGCCGCGCTGAAACCCAAATCTCCGACGCAGCGGGCCACCACACGGTACGGGAGCTCGAGCCGTTGCAGCACCGCTTCGGCGTTCTGCACCAACGACTCCAGCTCGTCGTACGACTGGGCCGGCGTCACGATCTTCACCAGCTCCACTTTCTCGAACTGGTGCTGGCGGTAGAGACCCTTCATGTCCCTGCCGTAGGTCCCCGCCTCCCGGCGATAGCAGGGCGTGAGGGCCGTGTAGAGGAGCGGCAGGGCCCGCTCGGCCAGGAGCTCTCCGCTGTGGAGCGCGGTCAACGAAACTTCCGCGGTCGGGATGAGATAGAGATGGCGGTTCTCGTCGGGCTCGACCGTCTTGAAGAGCCCCTCCTCGAACTTCGGGAGCTGCCCGGTCTTGAGCATGGTGGCGCCGTTCACCAGGTGCGGGACCCAGACCTCCGTGTAGCCGTGCTCGCGCGTGTGGAGGTCGAGCATGAATTGGCCGAGCGCGCGTTCGAGCCGAGCGGCGGGGCCCCACAGCACGTTGAAGCGCGCCTTCGCGATCTTGACGGCGCGCTCCGGGTCGAGGAGGCCGAGCGCCTCACCGACCTCGTCGTGCGTCTTCGGCGCGAACGGAAAGCCGCGCGGCGTGCCCCAGCGGCGGACCTCGACGTTGTCGTCCTCGCTCCGCCCCTCGGGGACTGAGGAATGGGGCAGGTTGGGAATCTGGATGAGCAGCGCCTCGATCCGCGCGTCGACGTCCTTCACCGCCTCGTCGAGCGCCTTGATGCGCTCACCGACCTCACGCATCCGCGCCATGTCCGCCGAGGCATCTTCGCCCCGCTTCTTGGCCTGACCGATCGCTTCCGAGGCGCGGTTGCGGAGCGCCTTGAGGTCCTCGGCCTGCTTGAGGAGACGGCGCCGCGTGGTGTCGTGGGCGACGATGTCCTTGACGTGCTCGGCGCCGCCCTTGCCGGCCAGAGCGCGCTCGACCGCCTCGGGCTGCTCGCGGATCAGCCGGAGGTCCAGCACAGCGCTACGGCGCTTCGACGGGCGCGGCGCTCTCGGAATCGACGCGAGCGACGGAGCCGACGCGGTCGTCGGGCTCGAGGTCGATGATACGCACGCCCCAGGTGTTGCGCCCCTGGGAGGAGACGTCGGCCGCGTGGAAGCGGATCATCTTGCCATTGGTCGTGACGACCAGGATGTCGTCGCCGTCGTGCACCTGGAGCATGGCGACGACGGTGCCGTTGCGGCCGCCGGTCTTGATGTCGATGATGCCCTTGCCGGCCCGCCCCTGCAGCCGGTACTCGTCGAGGGGCGTCCGCTTGCCGAAACCCCGCTCGGTGACGGTGAGGATCGTGACGCCTTCCTGCACGACGTCCGCGGCGATGACCTCGTCGCCGTCGTCGAGCTCGATGCCCTTCACGCCGCCGGCGCCCCGGCCCATCGGGCGCACCTCTTCCTCCGAGAACCGGATGATCATGCCGAGCTTGGTCGCGATCATGACCTCGCGCCGGCCGTCGGTCCGCCGGGCGGTCATGACCTGGTCGTCGTCGTCCAGGCCGATGCCCTGGATCCCGCCGGCCCGCGGGTGCGAATAGGCCTCGAGCTCGGTCTTTTTCACCTGGCCCTTCTTGGTGGCGAACAGGACGTAGCCGCCGGCGGCGAAATCGCGCACCGGCACGCACGTCGCGACCACCTCGCCTTCGCCGAGCGAGAGGAGGTTCACCATGGCCTTGCCCTTGGCCTGGCGCCCGCCCTCGGGAATCTCGTGGACCTTCAGCCAGTGGACCTTACCCCGGTTCGTGAAGAAGAGGAGGTACGAGTGTGTCGAGGCGACGAAGAGGTCCTCGACGATGTCCTCCTCCTTCGTCTCCATGCCGGTCACGCCTTTGCCCCCGCGCCTCTGGCTCCGGTACGCCTCGACGTGAGTCCGCTTGATGTAGCCCGCGCGGGAGATCGTGACGACCATCTCCTCGTCGGCCAGGAGATCCTCGATCGTGAGCTCGGTGGTTTCGGTCAGGATTTCCGTGCGCCGCGGGTCGCCGTACTCCTCTTTGATCGCCAGGAGCTCCTGACGGATGATCGCCATCAGCTTCGCGTCGGAGGCGAGGATGCCATTCAGCTCCTGGATGAGAACGAGCGTCTGCTCGTGCTCCTCCACGACCTTGTGGCGCTCGAGCTGGGTCAGCCGCTGGAGCCGCAGATCGAGGATCGCGCGGGCCTGGATCTCGGAGAGCTCGAGCCTCGCCATCAGCGCCACCCGGGCGGCGTCGGGGCTCTCGGCCTGCCGGATGAGCCGGATCACCAGATCAAGGTGCTCGACGGCCTTGCGCAGCCCCGCCAGAATGTGGGCCCGCTCCTCGGCCCTGGCTAGATCGTAGCGCGTCCGCCGGGTGACGATCTCGCGGCGGAAGCGGACGAACGCCTCCAGCATCTCCTTGAGGTTGACGACCTGCGGCCGGCGCTCGACCAGGGCGAGCATGATGATGCCGAAGGTCGTCTGCATCTGGGTGTGCTTGTAGAGCTGGTTCATCACGATCTGCGGGATCTCGCCGCGTCCCAGCTCGAGCACGACCCGGATGCCTTCGCGGTTCGACTCGTCGCGGATCTCGGAGATGCCAGCCATCTTCTTGTCGGCCGAGAGCTCCGAGATCTTCTCGATGAGGCTCGCCTTGTTCACCTGGTACGGCAGCTCGGTGATGATGATCGCTTCGCGCCCGCCCCGCATCTTCTCGGCGTGCGCCTTCGCCCGCAGCGTGATCGTGCCGCGGCCGGTCGTGTAGGCCTCGCGGATGCCCCCCGCGCCGTAGATGTAGCCGCGCGTCGGGAAGTCCGGGCCCTTGATGACCTTCAGCAGCTGCTCGATCGTCGTCCCGGGGTCGTCGACCAGCATCACGAGCCCGTCGACGACCTCCGTGAGGTTCTGCGGCGGGATGTTCGTGGCCATGCCCACGGCGATCCCCGCCGACCCATTGACCAGGAGATTCGGAATCCGCGTCGGCAGGACCACCGGCTCCCGCTCGGACTCGTCGAAGTTCGGAACGAAGTCGACGGTGTCCCGATCGATGTCGGCGAGCATCTCGTGGGCGATCTTGGCCAGACGCGCTTCCGTGTAGCGCATCGCCGCCGGCGGGTCGCCGTCGACCGACCCATAGTTCCCCTGCCCGTCGACCAGCGGATAGCGGAGCGAGAACTCCTGCACCATGCGGACGAGCGCCTCGTAGATCGGATCGTCGCCGTGCGGATGGTACTTGCCCATGCAGTCGCCGATGACGCGGGCCGCCTTCTTGTAGGCGCGGTTCCAGTTGAGCCCCAGCCCCTGCATCGTGTACAGGACGCGCCGGTGGACGGGCTTGAGACCGTCGCGGATGTCCGGTAGCGCGCGACCGACGATGACGGACATGGCGTAGTCCATATAGGACTTCCGCATTTCCTCTTCGATGGGGACCGGGATGTGGCGCTCATTCGGCATGTCAAGCTCGTGAGCGGGCGAGCGGAGCCCCGCGGGCCTGTCTCAGGCCACCCGCGGGGGTCCCGGCCTCGCGCTCAGTTAAATAATTAAATATCGAGGTTCGCGACGTCCAGGGCGTACTTCTCGATGAATTCGCGGCGCGGCTCGACAGCATCGCCCATGAGCACCGTGAACATCTGGTCGGCGCCGACGGCGTCCTCCATCGTGACCTTGAGGAGCGTCCGCGACTCGGCGTTCATCGTGGTGTCCGCGAGCTCCTCCGCATTCATCTCGCCGAGACCTTTGTACCGCTGGAACGACGCGCCCGCCTTCGCGTGCTCGAGGGCCACCCGATGAAGCGCGTCGAGGGACGCCACGGCCGTCTCCCGCTCGCCCTCGATGATCGCGGTCGGGCCCTTGGCCGCCGGCGCGACCTTTTCCCACAGCTCGCCGAGGCTCGCGTAGTCGGGCGACTTGAAGAGGTCGGTGCTGAACGAGAGCGGGGGCGGGCCCGCGATCGTCACCGTGTGCCCCTCGTTCCCCTCGCCGGCCTGGACGCCGACATCATACCCGTCGACCGCCGCGGCCGCGCGCACGATCGCCTCCGCGATTTCGGCGTGGCCGATCCCCCGCTTGGTGCCCCGGAACTTCGTCCGCAACAGCTCGTTCAGCACCGGACCCGGCACGCCACGCTTCGTGAACTTCGAGACGAGCGTCCTGACCTCCGACACCGCCCGGAGCAGCTCGCGAAGCGGCTCGCCGGTGATCGGGGTCTTGGTCCCCGGCACCTTCACGCCCGCGTCCTCGACCCAGGTGGTGAGGAAGAACTCCTCGAACTCGCGGTCGGACATCAGGTACTTCTCGACCTTTCCCTTCTTGACCTTGAACAGCGGCGGCTGAGCGATGTAGAGGTGGCCCGCCTCGATGACCGGCACCATGTGCCGGAAGAAGAAGGTCAGGAGCAACGTGCGGATGTGCGCTCCGTCCACGTCGGCGTCGGTCATGAGGATGATCTTGTGATACCTGAGCTTCGCGACGTCGAACTCGTCGGGGCCGATCCCGGTCCCGAGCGCGGAGATGAGCAGGCGGATTTCATTGTGGGACAGGACCTTGTCGTAGCGCGCCTTCTCCGCGTTGATGATCTTGCCGCGGAGCGGCAGGACCGCCTGGGTGCGCCGATCCCGTCCCTCCTTCGCCGAGCCGCCCGCCGAGGCTCCCTCGACCAGGAAGAGCTCCCGGTACTGCGGATCGCGCTCCGAGCACTCGGCGAGCTTCGCGGCGAGCCCCTCGTCGTCCACGCCCCTCTTGCGCGTCAACTCACGCGCCTTGCGGGCGGCCTCCCGCGCCTGGGCGGCTCGCACGCACTTGTCGACGATCTTCCGCGCCGTCGTCGGGTCTTCCTCGAAGGCCTCGGCGAGCTTGTCGTAGACGATCTGCTGGACCAGACCCTTGATGTCGCTGTTGCCGAGCTTGGCCTTGGTCTGCCCTTCGAACTGCGGCTCCGGCAACCGGACCGACACCACCGCCGTGAGTCCTTCCCGGACGTCGTCGCCGGTGATGCCGCTCTTGAAGTTCTTGAGGAAGCCGTTGGCCTGCGCGTAGTTCGAGAGCGTGCTCGTCAGCGCCGCCCGGAACCCGGTCAGGTGTGTGCCGCCCTCGCGGGTGTTGATGTTGTTCGCGAACGAGAAGACGCTCTCCTGGTATCCGTCGTTGTACTGGAGCGCGACCTCGACATCCGTATCGCCTTTCTTGCCCTCGAAGAACAGCACCTTTGGGTGTAGCGGGGTCTTGTTCTGGTTCAGGTGCTTGATGAACTCGATGATGCCGCCCTTGTACAGGAATGTGTGGCTCCGCCCGTCGCGCTCGTCCTCGATGACGATCTTCAGGCCGCGGTTCAGGAACGCCAACTCGCGCAGGCGGTTGCTGAGCGTGTCGAACGAGAAGGCCGTCTCCTCGAAGATCTTGCCGTCCGGTTTGAAGCGGATGATCGTCCCGGTCTTCTTCGTCGTTCCGGTCGCCGTGAGCGGGCCGGTGGGGACGCCGCGCTCGTAGCGCTGCGTCCACTCCTTGCCGTCGCGGCGGATCTCGACCTCCAGCCACTCGCTGAGCGCGTTCACGACGGAGATGCCGACGCCGTGCAGGCCGCCGGACACCTTGTACGCGGAGTGCTCGAACTTTCCGCCGGCGTGCAGGACGGTCAGGACGACCTCGGCCGCCGACTTTCCACTCTCCTTGTGGATGTCGACGGGAATACCGCGGCCGTTGTCGCCAACCGAGCAGGTACCGTCGGAGTGCAGGATGACCTTGATGCTGTCGCAGTAACCGGCGAGCGCCTCGTCGACGGAGTTGTCCACCGCCTCGTACACGAGGTGATGCAGCCCGTACGCGCCCGTGTCGCCGATGTACATCGCGGGGCGCTTGCGGACCGCCTCGAGCCCCTCGAGGACCTTGATATCGCTCGCCGTGTAGGTCTCGGCGCTCATGCCGGAGTCACGCTCCCACCATTGACCCGAAACACCGCCGCGCCATCCACCATCGGTGCGTCTGGCGTCGTCAGGAACACCTGCTCGGCGGACTGGATCTCACGGAGGACATGCTCGCGCACGACGGGGTCCAGCTCCGAGAGCGCATCGTCGAGCAGAAGGACCGGGGCGGTGCCCGCCGCCTCGCTCACCGGTAGCATCTCGGCCAGACGCAGGGCGAGCGCGGTGAGCCGCTGCTGGCCACGAGAGCCGAAGGCGCGAGCATCGACCCCGTCGATCTCGATCGCGAGATCGTCCCGGTGCGGGCCCACGACCGTTTGCCCCCGCCGGGTCTCCTCACGCTGACTGCGCTCGAGGGCCGCCAGGAGTGCCGCCGGTTCCTCGGCCTCGCCGAGCGCGGTCCGGTACCTGATCTCGACCTTGGACCGCGCCGCCGAGAGGGCCGCATACACGCGCGCGAGCTCGGTCTGCAGCGCCGCCACCGCCTTTCGACGCCGACCGAGTAGCTCCATGCCGACCGTCGCGAACTGCTCGTTCCACGGCCCGAGCCGTCCTGCCAGGCCAGCGTCGTGCGGGCGCGGCTGGAGGAGCCGATTCCGGCGCGCAAGGACCTGGCGGAACCGAAGGAGCGTCGGAATGTGATTCGGGTAGAGCCGCCCCGCGAACCCGTCGATGAAGTTACGGCGCGCCGATGGTCCGCCATTGACGATTTCGAGGTCTTGCCATCCGAACGCGATCGCGCGCGCCCACTCCGGGGCCGGCTCCCCGATGGTCTGCCAGGTTCCATCCTCGAGCCTGGTCAGCGCGCGGCGCACTGTTCGCCGCGTCTCGCCGTGAAGAACCTCACCTGTGAGCGTCGTCGTCTCCGTCCCCCAGCGCGGGATTTCGGCGATTCGGGAGGTCCGGAAGGACCGCCCCGTGATGAGGAGTCCGAGCGCTTCGAGGAGGTTGGTTTTGCCCTGGGCGTTAGGCCCGGTGACGACGTTCAGGCGGGGCGCCGGACACCATGAGAGGGTGCGATAATTTCGAAATTCCAACAACTGAGCGCACCCTATCTGCACCCTCGTAAGCTCCCGTTTTATAAAGTGAAAATAGCATCTAGATCCGCATCGGCATTATAACACAGCAGTACCCTTCGTCCTCGGCGCTTTTAATCACCCCGGGGCTCTGAGCATCCTTGATCTCGAACAGGACTTGATCCTTGTCGAGGGCGGCCATGGCCTCCAGCAGGTAGCGTGAATTGAAGCCGATCACCATCTCCTCGCCGGCGTACTCGACCTCCAGGATTTCCTCGGCCTCCCCCAATTCCTGGCTCGAGGCCATCACCTTCAATGAACCCGGGCTGAGCGCGAGCTTCACCGGCTTGTTTCGCTCCTCAGCCATGACCGCGACGCGACGCAACGCCGCCGTGAGCGAACTGCGCGGGGCCGCGAGCCTTCCCGGTTGCGTTCGAGGAATGACGGCGTCGTAGTTGGGGAACTGTCCCTCGATCAGGCGAGCGGTCATCACGAAATTCGGCATCTGCAGGACAAACTGATTTTCGGTGATCGCGATCTGGACCTCCTCACCCGCTCCAAGGACGCGCATGATCTCGGTGACGGCTTTCCGTGGCACGATGCCGGTCGCGGTGGGGATGGCGTTGCCCAGGCTCCGGGTGGAGAAGGCCAGACGATGTCCATCCGTCGCCACCATCCGCACGTCCTTTCCCTGGAACGCGAAGAGCACACCATTGAGCGCGTACCGCGTTTCGTCGTGGGACACCGCGAAGCTCGTCTGGGTGAGCATCTCGCGCAAGATCTTGGCCTCGAGGGTCACCCACGATTGCGGCGATGCGGGAACCACCGGCGGAAAATCATCGGGGGCCAGGCCGACCAGTCGGTAGGTCGCACCACCGCACCGCAAACTCACCGTCACGTTCTCCGTCACCTTGAGCGCGACCGCGGCGGCCGCCAACTCCTTCACGATTTCGGCGAGCTTTCTCGCCGACACCGTGATCGCTCCCTTCCCGCCGACCTTCGCCGGCACTGAGACACGCGCACCGACCTCGAGATCCGTCGCGGTCATTCGCACGCTCTCGCCCTCCGCCTCGAGCAAGACGTTGGCGAGGATCGGAAGCGTCTGGCGCGGCTCCACGATGTTCTGCACCATCTGGAGGCCTTTGAGGAACGCGTCACGGTCGATCACTACTTCCATGAGGTTCTCCAGTGTGTTTGGGTAGAAAAGAAGGACAACAGCGTAGTCGTAGGCGTCGTAAAGCGGTGTGGACCGGGAGGATCACCCAGAAATGGCGGTGGCGTCGCTAGTTCGTCAGCAGGGAGGGCGGGGATAAGCGTGTGGAGATCGTGGCGAGAGGCGTGGATCAAAGGTTGATGCTCTGGATAAGGCCGTCGATCGTCTTGTGCAGTTTGGGGTCTTCCTGCATGAGCGTCTGGATCTTGTCCACCGCGTGCAGGACCGTGGTGTGGTCCTTTCCGCCGAACGCCCGGCCTATCTCCGAGAGCGACGAGTGGGTCATCTGGCGAGCGAGGTACATGGCGACCTGTCGCGGGAAGGCGATGGCCCTGGTCCGGTTCTTGGCCTTGAGGTCGGAGAGCTTGAGGCCGAAGAAGTCGCCGACTCGCCGCTGGATGTGGTCGATCGAGATGATCTTCTCTTCCTCGCCCCAGAGCTCGCCGAGGACCTCCTGCGCGAGGTCGACGCTCATCTCGCGACTGGTCAGGGCGCAGAACGCGATCATCCGGGTGAGCGAGCCCTCCAGCTCGCGGATGTTCGACTTGATCCGGCTCGCGATGAGATAGGCGACATCGTCGGCGAGCCCGACGCGCTCGAGCGCGGCCTTCTTCTTGAGGATGGCCACGCGCGTCTCGAAATCCGGCGGCTGGAGATCCGCGATCAGGCCCCACTCGAAGCGCGAGCGCAAGCGCTCCTCGATCTCCGGGATGTCCTTCGGGGAGGTGTCGCTCGAGACGATGATCTGCTTCCGCGATTCGTAGAGATCGTTGAACGTGTGGAAGAACTCCTCCTGGGTCCGCTCCTTGCCCGAGATGAACTGGATGTCGTCGATCAGGAGGAGATCGATCGTCCGGTAGCGAGCGCGGAACTCCGCGGTCCGGTCGTAGCGGATCGCGTTGATGAGCTCGTTCGTGAACCGCTCGGAGGAGAGATACGCGACGGACATCCCCGGGAAGAGGCGCGCGCTCTGGTGCCCGACGGCGTGCAGGAGGTGCGTCTTCCCGAGTCCGACGCCGCCGTAGATGAAGAGGGGGTTGTACGCTCGCGAGGGAAGCTCGGCGACCGCCTGGCATGCCGCCTGCGCGAACTGGTTCGAGGAACCCACGACAAACGCGTCGAAGGTGTAGCGCGGGTTAAGCCCGTCGACGGTACCGCCGCCACCGGGCCCGCGCTCCAGGCGCGGCGTGGGCGCCGCCTCGGCGGGTGATCCATCGGAATCGACCATGAGCGTGATGCGTGGATGGCCGCCGAGACACTCGCGGGCCGCCTGATGGAGAGTGTCGAGGTAGTTCTGAGCCAGCCAGTCGCGTGAGAACTTGTTCGGGGCGCCGATTCGCAGGTGGTCGCCCTCAATGGCAACGAGCCGGCACGGCCGAACCCAGTTGTCGAGGACCGGCATGGGGAGCGTCCGAGCCAGGGAATCGAGGAGTCGCGCCCAAAGGTCATCCAACACGGGAGTCGTCCTCACTTACGCACAGAGTTATCCACATATGTGGATAGCCCCAGCGCACCTTGCTCGATCGGAGTATGCGCCGCCACGCGAGCACCTCGGGACACAACTTCTCACACCGGTCCGTCGCACGATGAATGGCGGACTCTAGCACGGGCTCAAAGCGAGTCGCAAGAGTCTTCGCAACGCGACGTCAGGTTGACTCGACTCGAGGCGATGTCTACACTGGATCGGTTCGACGATCCTCAGGGGGAGCACGGTTCATGAAGCGGACGTTTCAGCCGAATGTGCGCCGGCGGAAGAAAACCCACGGCTTCCGCAAACGGATGAAGACCAAGGGCGGGCGGAAGGTGCTCAAACGTCGGCGCGCGAAGGGGCGGAAACGGCTGACCGTCTGACGGGCCGGTTTCCTCGGCGCGAACGGTTGACCACCAGCGCTGAATTTCAAGCGCTCTTCCAGCGGGGCAAGCGAATTGACCGGCCGTCCATGATCGTGCTCTGGCGCGCGACGGCGGAGCCGCGGCGGGCCGGCTTCGCCGTGAGTCGGCAAATCCGCGGGGCCGTGCAGCGCAACCGCGCGCGCCGCCGGCTGCGCGAGGCGTACCGGGCGACCCGCGACACCGCGCCGGTGCACACGGCGCTCGTGATCATCGGGAGACCGGGCGCGCTGCGCGAGCCCTTCGCGGCGCTCGCCAGCGAGCTGCGTGGGGCGCTCGCCGCGATTCCGGGCTCGCGGCCGTGACGCGGGTGACGCGCGTCGCGCTCGGCGCGATCACGATCTACCAGCGGCTGGTCTCGCCCCTGCTGCCGAGCGCGTGCCGGTTCGCGCCGACATGTTCAGAGTACGCGCGGATCGCGCTCGAGGAGTATGGCCTCCTGCGCGGCCTCGGGCTTGCGACATGGCGCTTGATGCGCTGCCACCCTTTCCATCCCGGAGGGTACGATCCGCCGCCGGCCCGAGCGCGGCAGGCCTGATGATGGAAAAGAGAGCGATCCTCGCGGCGGTCCTGATGGCGGCGGTGTTCATCGCCTATCAAACCTTTTTCCTCCCGATGGGTCAGGAGGCTCCCGCCCCGCAGAAACCGCTCACACAGACCGCCGCCCCGACGTCGACGCCCCAGCCGGCGCCCGCCCCGGCGGCGACACCGCAAATGACGCCGGCGCCTCGCGGGGCCCCGGCCCCCCGGCCCCCCCAGCGCCTGACCACGGTGGAGGCGCCTCTCTATCGTGCGGTCGTGAGTAGCGAAGGCGGGAAGTTCCAGGAGCTGAGTCTCAAGTATCGGGGGGAGAAGCCGGTAGTCATCGTCGGCGACCTGGGGCCGGCCGGGCTGCTCGTGTCGTCCGGCTCGAGCGCTCCCGCGGCGCCGGTGCCGATGACGATGGGCGCCGAGAGCGTGTCCGTCAAGCCGGGTCGCGCCGAGAGCCTGGTGCTTGCCGGCGAGACCGACGGCCTGCGCGTTCGCCAGACGCTCCGCTTCGATCCGGACAGTTATGTCATCACCGTCGGCGTCCGCATCGAGAACCCCTCGGCGTCCGCCCGCAAGGTGACGATCGAGCTCCCGTGGGCGTCGCGGATGTCCTGGGCCGGCGTGCCGGAGAAGTTTCCGGGGCAGCACCCGATCGAGGTCGTCTGGTCCGTCGGGAGCGCCGTCGATCGGTCTCCCCACTGGATGAACCCCACCCTTGAGGGGCTTGTCGAGCATCCCCCCAAGCTCGATCGCGAGGGCGACTGGATCGCAATCGGCAGCGTGTGGTATCTCGCCGCGCTCATGCCGAAGACCGGGGGCTTCCATCTCGTTACTTCGGTCGAGAAGCCTGAGGTAGCGAAGGATGCGCAGAAGGCGATGCCCGGCCGGGTCACGATCGGCGTGCGGGCGACGCCCGAGATCGCTCCGGGCAACGCCTGGGAGGGCGAGGTCGCGATCTTTGCCGGGCCAAAGGAGTACCGGTTGCTCGAGGGCCTCCGACTCGAAGAGACCCTGAACTTCGGGGGCTTCCCCATTCCCTGGTACTGGGGCGGGCTGCCGATGCGGTGGTTCGGCGTGCCCATCTTGATGTTGATGAACTGGACTTACAAGCACGTGGGCAACTACGGAATCGCGATCATCCTTCTCACGGTCATCTCGAAGGTCCTCTTCTATCCCCTGACCGTCAAGAGCATGCGATCGATGAAGGCGATGCAGGCGCTCCAGCCGCAGGTGAACACGCTCCGCAGCAAGTTCCAGAAGGATCCCCAGGCGCTGCAGCGCGAGACGCTCGCGCTCTACCGGAAGCACAAGGTGAATCCGATGGGCGGCTGCCTGCCGATGGTCGCGCAGGTTCCGATCTTCTACGCCCTCTATCTGGCGCTGTCGGTGTCGGTCGAGCTCCAGAACGCGGCGTTTCTGTGCCTCGGGCGGCTCTTCGGCCTCGATCTCTGGATCTGCGATCTCGCGGCCCACGATCCGACCTACGTGCTGCCAGTGCTCATGGGCATCACGATGTTCATCCAGCAGAAGCTGACGCCCACGACGGGCGATCCGCGCCAGGCGAAGATGATGCTGTTCATGCCGTTCGTCTTCACCTTCATGTTCCTCAACCTGCCCTCGGGCCTCGTCCTCTACTGGACCGTGTCCAACGTGCTCCAGATCCTGCAGCAGAAGCTCATGAACCGACCCGCGCGGACGCGCGCGACTCGGGAGGCCAAGGACGCCAGCCGGGCCTGAGCCCCCGCGCCCCGACGACACGATCGTTGCCGTCGCGACGGCGATCGGGGAGAGCGCCATCGGGGTAATTCGCGTGAGCGGTCGGGACGCGATTGCGCTCGTGGCTCCCCTGCTCCGGACCGCGATACCCCTCGAGGCGTTTCCGTCTCACGGGGTTCGGCGCGTCGCCATCGTCGACGCGAAGAGCGGCGAGCGTGTCGACGAGGCGCTCTGCACCGTCATGCGCGCGCCTCGTTCGTACACCGCGGAGGACGTGGTCGAGCTCTCGTGTCACGGCTCGCCGGCGCTGCTCCGGATGGTCACCCTGTGGATTGTCGCCGGCGGGGCGCGGCTGGCGGCGCCGGGCGAGTTCACCCGCCGTGCCTTCCTCAACGGGCGGCTCGACCTCGCCCGGGCCGAGGCCGTCGCGCTGTTGATTAGCGCGCGAACCGATCGCGCGATCACGCTCGCGGCGCGTGCGCTGGCGGGCGGGTTCTCCGATCAGGTTCGCGCCCTGCGCGACGCGCTCATCGATCTGATCGCCGGCCTCGAGGTGACGCTCGACTTCCCTGAGGAGCGCGTCGGGCACGACGTCGGGGCCGCCCAGGGCACGGTCGCCCGCCTCCGTGCCGATGTCGAGCGCTGGCTCGAGGCCGCCCACCACGGCCGGGTCGTCCACGACGGGATTACGGTGGCCCTCGTCGGTCCCCCGAACGCCGGGAAGTCGAGCCTGCTGAACGCGCTGCTCGGGCGAGACCGCGCGATCGTGTCTCCGGTCCCGGGGACGACGCGCGACGTGGTCGATGGCACGATCGCCATCGCCGGGGTGCCGGTCCGGCTGCTCGACACCGCGGGCCTCGACATCCCGAGAGACGCGATCGAGGCGGAAGGCATCCGACGCAGTCGCCGAGCGATGGAGGAGAGCGATCTGCTGCTCGTCGTGCTGGACGGGAGCATTCTGCCTGACCAGCGCGTCCTTGAGGAGACGGCGGACCGCGCGCGCGTGATAGTGCGAGCGAAGTGCGATCTACCCGCTCACCCGGCAGCGGCGGCTCAGCGTGACGCCGTGGCGGTGTCGGCCGTCAGCAGCGAGGGCATCGAGGTGTTACTCGAGCGTCTGGCGCACGAAGTGGAAGACCGCGCCGCGGCGGCCGGCGACGAAGGCGGCATTGTCGCGTCGCTGCGCCAGTTCGAGCTCCTCCACGCCCTTTCCGCGTCACTCGCCGCGGGCGAATGCGCGCTCGGTGAGGCGCCGCTCGAGGCGGCGCTCGTCGATCTGAAAGACGCGCTCAACCACGCCGGTGCCGTCCTGGGCGTCGACGTCGGTGACGCGGTTCTCGATCACATCTTCGCGACGTTTTGCCTAGGCAAATGACGCGACCGCTCGAGGCCCTGGCCAAGGGGGCCGCTCCGATCCTTGCCCGACCCCTAGAACCGAGCGAGCTGGCCTGGTTCAGCAACTATCTGAATCTATTGGTTAGGTGGCAGAAGGTTCACCGGATCGTCGGTTCGGCCGATCCGATGTGGATCGTGGAACATCTGTTCCTCGATAGCCTGCTTTTCCTCACGCTCCTCCCACCTTCTCTCCGAACACTGGTCGACCTCGGCTCGGGCGCGGGCCTACCGGGACTCCCGATCAAGATCGTCAGCCGCGAACTCGAGATCACGCTCGTCGAATCGCGCCGGCGTAGAGCGGCGTTTCTCTCGAGCGCGGTACGTGAGCTAAAACTCGAACGAGCCCACGTCGTCGAGGGCCGAATCGAGAACTTGCTTGGTGAGCTCGAGGGTCGCTTCGAGGGCGTCGTCATGCGCTGCGCCGGCGATGTCGGCGAGTTGATCCCGCTGGCAGCTAGATTGGTGCAGTCGCACGGAGTGGTCGTCGCGGCAGGCCCTCCGCGGCCGAAACCGCTGGCTCTTGGCGAGTGGGTAACGGTTCCGGGTGTGAAGCCGGGAACGACTCGCCGGTTCGCGATCTACCGTAGATCCTAGCCGTGCCGGCTGGCAGACTCGACTCGGCAAATTGCGGTCGTGAAGGGCTGCTCCCGCGAACTGCTGATCGTCGTTCTGTGTCAGCGGGCGGTGGTCGCCAGCCAGTGCCTGGTGAGCTCGAGGCAAGCCGCTCAGAGGCGCAGCCTTGGCCAGACCGCCATTTACGGAAAAAATTGACGTCGAAGAGCCCATTCGTGGAAGAGTGTTGGCCGTGGAACACCGGCATAGAGCTCAACATAAGTTGATGTTATGGTGTGCGTCGTGGAACACTTGATCACGGCTGACGGCAGGTAGGGTGGCAAGGGTCCTCGCGGTCGTGAATCAAAAGGGTGGCGTGGGCAAAACCACGACTGCGGTGAATCTCGCTGCCGGTCTGGCTCTGGCCGAGCGCCCTACCCTCCTGGTCGACCTCGATCCTCAGGGTAACGCGACGACAGGCCTAGGGGTCCAGAAGACGGGCCTTCATCCCACGATCTATCACGTGCTCCTGGGGGGCGAGGCCACCGAGAAGGCGATGCGCGCTACGTGCCTGCCCGGCTTGAAGCTGCTGCCGGCCGACATCGATCTCGTCGGAGCCGAGATCGAGCTGGTCGGAGTTGATAGGCGCGAGTACCAGCTGCGCGCGGCGCTGGAACCGGTCGTTGCTTCCTACGACTATGTCGTCATCGATTGCCCACCGTCGCTGGGGCTCCTGACGATCAACGCTCTGGTGGCGGCCGATCGCGTCCTCGTCCCACTCCAGTGTGAGTTCTACGCGCTCGAGGGGTTGGCCCATCTCCTCAAGAAGACCGTGAGGCTCGTGCGAGAGAAGCTCAACCCGGGTCTCGACGTCCTGGGGATCGTGCTCACGATGTTCGACGGCAGGACGAGCCTCGCGCTCCAGATTCGCGACGAGGTGAACCGGTACTTTCCCGGACAGGTATTCGATACTGTCATTCCGCGGAACGTTCGGCTTACGGAAGCGCCGAGCCACGGCAAGCCGGTCATGCTTCACGATCTCAAGTCCAGTGGCTCCGCCGCATACCTCGAACTGACTCGGGAGGTGTTGAACCATGATTACTAAGCGCGGACTCGGCCGTGGGCTTGGAGCACTGCTGTCCGCGGAGCCGGCGGAAGCTGAATCACTCGTCGAGGTGCCCATCGATCAGATCGAGGTGAATCCGCATCAGCCACGAAAGGTTTTCGATTTCACGGCCCTGGACGAGCTTGCCGCCTCGATAAGATCTTCGGGGGTGATCCAGCCGATCATCGTCCGCCGGTTCGCCGGCGCCTATCAGCTCATCGCCGGTGAGCGGCGCTGGCGGGCCGCCAGGCAAGCAGGCCTCGATCGGATTCCCGCTATCGTGCGCGAGGCCACGGACGCGCAGAGCATCGAGCTCGCGCTCGTCGAGAACCTGCTGCGCGAGGATTTGAATCCGATCGAGGCGGCGCAGGCCTACCAGAAGCTGCTGGCCGAGTTCGCGTGGACGCAGGAAGAGCTGGCGCAGCGAATCGGAAAGGACCGCACCTCGATCGCGAACTGTCTGCGGCTGTTGCGGCTCCCGGAGGAGATCCAGGCCGACCTGCGCAGCGGTCGACTCACGATGGGCCACGCGCGCGCGCTTCTCGCGCTGACGAGTGTCGCCGAGCAACTCCGGCTGCGGGACGAGATTCTCGCCCATGACTGGTCCGTGCGGACGACGGAGGACTCCATCCGCGCGAAGGAGTCCCTCGCGGAGGCGCATGGGCTGGCCCCGAAGAAGGGGCGACGCCGGTCGGTGGAGCTGGCGGCGCTCGAGGACGCGCTCCAGCGCGGCCTGATGACGCGGGTGCGGATCATCGGCAACGAGCGAAAGGGTAAGATTGAAGTGACCTACGCGACGCCGGACGAGCTCGAGCGGCTGGCCGAGTTGCTCGGCGCGCAACACTAGGCGATCCAAATGGCGGAACGCATCGTCGTCGGCATGAGCGGCGGGGTCGACTCGTCCGTCGCCGCGGCCCTGCTGGTGGGTCAGGGCTGCGACGTCGTCGGGGTCACCATGCGGGTCTGGCCGTGGCAAGAAGCGGCGGAGCCGACCAGCAGGTTCGGGAGCTGCTGCGGCACCGAGGCCGTGGAGGACGCGCGTCAGGTCGCCCGCGCCCTCGGGATCCCGTACTACGTCTTGAATCTCGAGGCAGAATTTAACCAAAAGGTGATTGGCCGATTCGTTGCCGAATACGGCAATGGCCGGACGCCGGTCCCGTGCGTGTCGTGTAATAGTAACCTAAAGTTCGGATCGCTGCTCGGCCGGGCTCGGGCCTGGGACGCCGTGGCCGTCGCCACCGGGCACTACGCGCGGGTCGAGCGCGACCGCGCGACCGGGCGCTATCTGCTCCTGCGGGCGAAGGACACGCGCAAGGACCAGACCGATTTCCTGTGGCCGCTCACGCAGGAGCAGCTGGGCGCCGCGCGGTTTCCCGTCGGCGAGCTGACGAAGGACGAGGTGCGGGAACAGGCGCGCCGCCTCGGGCTGGTCACCGCCGACAAGCCCGAGAGCCAGGACCTCTGCTTCGTGCCGGACGACGACTACCGGGGCTTCCTGCGCCGGCGCGCCCCCGAGATGTTTCGACCCGGCGCGATCGTCGACGAGCGCGGGACCACGCTCGGAGCTCACGGCGGACTCCCGGGCTTCACCGTCGGCCAGAAGCGCGGGCTCGGCCTCGCGACGGGTCGGGCGCTCTACGTCGTCGATCTCGACCCGGAGCGCAACACGGTCAGCGTGGGCGAGGCGGCGGACCTCGAGCGCGACCGGCTCGTGGCGACCGCGGTGAATTTCATCGCGTGCGAGCCGCCGCGGTCGCCGCTGCGTGTCGAGGCCAAGATTCGCCACAGTCACCGGCCCGCCGCTGCGTCCGTGCGCGCGCTCGAAGGCGACGGGGCGGAGGTCATCTTCGACGCCCCGCAGCGCGCCCTCAGCCCGGGCCAGTCCGTGGTCTTCTACAGCGGCGACGTCGTGATCGGGGGTGGGGTCATCGCGCGGAGCGTTCCCGGCTGAGCGCGCGGACGCTGAGAGCGCGGACGATTGACACCGAGCGCGATCGCGTGATAGTTTTCACAAACCTTCGTCGGGCATCTCGAGATCGAGGAGACCTCCGAAATGTGTCAGCGTGAGCGGGAATGGGTCGGCACCGTCGCGCGCATCGTCGTCCTTCTGGTGCTGCTGGCGCCGGCCGTCGCGAGCGCGGCCAGTGAAGGCGGACACGAGGGCGGCCTCATCAGTCTCGACAAGTCGCTGATCGTCCAGGGCGTTAATTTCCTCATTTTGTTATTTATCCTCCAGCGCCTGCTCTACAAGCCGTTTCTCGCAAAGATGGAGGAGCGGACCCAGGCGATCCAGAAATCGCTCGACGAGGCGCAGGCAGCGCGCGCGGCCGCGGCGCGCCAGCAGGAGGAGAACGAGGTGCGGCTCCGCACGGCGCACGCCGAGGCCGCGGCGATCCGGGCCCAGGCGCTGAAGGACGCGGCCGACGAGCAGAGGCGCCTCGTCGACGCGGCCCGCGCCGAATCACAGCGACTCGTGGAGACGGCGAAGGCGCAGATGGACGCCGACGTGCGGCGGGCGCGCGAGGAGCTCCGGCGCGAGGTCGCCGACCTGGCGACCGCGGTCGCCGAGAAGCTCGTGCGCCGGAGCCTGCGCGACGAGGATCATCGACGCATCGTCGCCGACGCGATCGCCAAGGTCGGCAACTAGGTGAAGGCCTCGCCGGCCGTCGGCCGTTCCTACGCGAAGGCGCTCTTCGAGCTCGCCCGAGAGCGCAACCAGGTGGACGTCATCGCGCACGAGCTCGATGCTGTTGCGGAGCAGTTCGCGCGCGCGCCCGAGCTCCGCGCGTTCTTCGCGCGTCCCTGGGTGGCGTCCTCGGTCAAGCGCACCGCCGCGGCCGAGATCGCGACTCGGCTCCGGGTCTCTGCGCTCGCCCGGGACTTTCTCGCACTGGTCGCGGCGCAGGGGCGCACCGATCATCTGGAGACGATCGTCGCCGCTTACCGCTGGTTGCACGACGAGGCCGAGGGCCGCGTCCGGGGCCGTGTGCGCAGCGCGATGCCGCTCAGCGAGGCCGAGCGCTCGGCGCTGGCGGGCCGCCTGAGTCGCGCCCTGGGCGGCAAGCACGTGGTGCTCGAGGCAGTCGCCGACCGGGAGCTGCTCGGCGGCTTCGTGGCGGAGGTCGGCAGCCTGCTCGTCGACGGGAGCCTGGACGGTCAGCTCGCGCGGCTGCACCAACGCCTCGCGCAGGGGTAGGGGGACAGGAGAAAGCGATGATCAAGGCCGGAGAGATCAGCGAAATCATCAAGCGCCAGCTGGCGGGCTACGAGGCGGAGGTCGACCTCCAGGAGGTCGGGCGCGTCATCGAAGTCGGCGACGGCATCGCGCGCGTCCACGGGCTCGAGAACGCGATGGCGGGCGAGCTGCTCGCGTTCCCCAGCGACGTCGTGGGCATGGTCCTGAACCTCGAACAGGACCAGGTCGGTGCGGTGCTTCTCGGCGACGACAAGCTCATCAAGGAGGGCGACATCGTCAAGCGGACCAATCGCATCGCCCAGGTCCCCGTCGGTGAGGCGCTCGTCGGTCGCGTGGTGAACGCCCTGGGTCAGCCGGTGGACGGCAAGGGCCCCATCAACGCCAAGGAGTCCCGGCCGATCGAGCGTTACGCGCCGGGCGTCGTCGATCGTCGATCGGTGAAGGAGCCGCTGCAGACGGGGATCAAGGCGATCGACGCGATGATCCCGATCGGACGCGGCCAGCGCGAGCTCATCATCGGCGATCGCGGGACGGGCAAGACCGCTATCGGCGTCGACACGATCATCAACCAGAAAGGGCAGGACGTCTTCTGCTTCTACGTGGCGATCGGCCAGAAGCTCTCGACGATCGCGCAGGTGGTGAAGATCCTGGACGACGCCGGCGCGATGAAGTACTCGACGGTCGTCGTGGCCTCGGCCTCCGAGCCGGCGCCGCTCCAGTACATCGCGCCGTACACGGGCGTCACGATGGGGGAGTATTTCCGCGACGCGAAGGGCCACGCGCTCTGCATCTACGACGATCTTTCGAAGCACGCGACCGCGTACCGGCAGCTCTCGCTCCTGCTCCGGCGGCCGCCGGGGCGCGAGGCGTATCCCGGCGACGTCTTCTATCTCCACTCCCGGTTGCTGGAGCGCGCGGCGAAGCTCAACGACGAGCTCGGCGGCGGCTCGCTGACGGCGCTGCCGATCATCGAGACCCAACTCGGCGATGTGTCCGCGTACATCCCGACCAACGTCATCTCGATCACGGACGGGCAGATCTACCTCGAGGCCGACCTCTTTTATGGGGGCATCCGGCCGGCGGTGAACGTCGGCCTGTCGGTGTCGCGGGTGGGCGGCTCCGCGCAGGTGCGGGCGATGCGCCAGGTCGCGGGCAAGCTGCGGCTCGATCTAGCCCAGTTCCGCGAGCTGGCGGCGTTCGCCCAGTTCGGCTCGGATCTCGATCGCGCCACCCAGGCCCAGCTGGCCCGCGGCCAGCGGATGGTGGAGCTGCTCAAGCAGGGGCAGTACCAGCCGCTGCCCGTGGAGAAGCAGGTCGTCATCATCTACGCCGGCACGCAAGGGCTGCTCGACGATGTGCCGGTCGACGCGGTTCGCGAGTTCGAGACCTTCTTCTACGCCTGGCTCGAGCGGCGTGCCCCGCAGATCCTCACCGAGATCCGCGACCGGAAGGAGATCTCGGACGCGCTGCGCGACACGCTGACGAAGGCGGTCACCGACGCCAAGACGGAGTTCGCCGCCGCCAAGGGCATCAAGGCGGCGTAGAGTCTCGGCGCATGCCGACCCTTCGCGACATCCAGCGGCGGATCCGCTCCGTCCAGTCCACGCAGAAGATCACGCGGGCGATGAAGCTCGTCGCGGCGGCGAAGCTGCGCCGGGCCCAGGAGCGCATCCTCGCGGCGCGTCCCTACGCGGGCAAGATGAGCGAGCTGCTCGGCAATCTGGTGAGCGCCGCGTCGGGGAGCGACGAGACCCAGCACCCGCTCCTCGAGCAGCGGGAGGGACCGCGCCGCCAGATCGTGATCATCACGGCGGACAAAGGGCTGGCCGGCGCGTTCAACTCCAATGTCATCCGCCGCGCGCTCGAGTTCGTGCGCCAGTCCAACACCGCCGAGGTCACGCTGGTCGTGGTCGGGCGCAAGGCGCGCGACTTCTACCGGCGGCGGTCGTGGACGATCAAGCGCGACATGATCGGCTTCTGGGACCGGCTGGCCTACACCCACGCCGCCGAGCTCGCCGACTATTTCATGCAGCAGTACCTCGACGGCGAGGTCGACGAGGTCCATCTCGTCTACAACGAGTTCCGGTCCGTCGCCGTCCAGCGCCCGGTCCGCGAGCAGCTCCTGCCCATTCCGCGCAAGGCCGAGGGCGAGGCGGACACGGCGGCGATCGACTACCTCTACGAGCCGAATCCGAAGGCGATCCTTGACGAGCTGCTGCCGCGGCACGTGCGGACGCAGGTCTTCCGCGCGCTCATGGAATCGCTCGCGGGGGAGTACGGCGCGCGCATGACGGCGATGGAGGCCGCGACGAAGAACGCGAAGGAGATGATCGACGTCCTGACGATCCAGTTCAACAAGGCGCGCCAGGAGAAGATCACCAAGGAGCTGCTCGACATCGTCGGCGGCGCCGAGGCCCTCAAGCAAGGAGCGGAGGCATGAGCACGGGGAAGATCGTGCAGGTCATCGGGCCGGTCGTCGACGTGGAGTTCGAGCCGGGCAGACTGCCGGGCATCTACAACGCGCTCCTCGTCGAGGGCGTCGAGAACAAGGACATCTTTTCGTATTCGCAGAAGCTCACCCTCGAGGTGGCGCAGCACCTGGGCGAGAGCCAGGTGCGGACGATCGCCATGGCCGCGACCGACGGTCTCAGGCGCGGGATGACGGTGAACGATACCGGCGCGCCCATTTCGATCCCGGTCGGGCCGGAGACGCTCGGCCGGATCCTCAACGTGGTCGGCGAGCCGGTGGACAAGGGCCCCGCGATCCAGACGAAGAAGACGTACCCGATCCATCGCCCGGCGCCCCCATTCGAGGACCAGTCGACGAAGGTCGAGATGTTCGAGACGGGGATCAAGGTCGTCGACCTCCTCGACCCGTACACGAAGGGCGGCAAGACGGGCCTGTTCGGAGGCGCGGGCGTCGGGAAGACGATCCTCATCCAGGAGCTCATCAACAACATCGCCAAGCAGCACGGCGGCATTTCTGTCTTCGCGGGCGTCGGCGAGCGAACCCGGGAGGGTAACGACCTCTATCACGAGATGAAGGAGTCGGGCGTCCTCGAGAAGACCGCGCTCATCTTTGGCCAGATGACCGAGCCGCCCGGCTCGCGACTGCGCGTCGGCCTCACCGGCCTCACCGCCGCCGAGTACTTCCGCGACGAGGAAGGCAAGGACGTGCTGCTGTTCATCGACAACATCTTCCGGTTCACGCAGGCCGGGTCCGAAGTGTCGGCGCTGCTCGGCCGGATGCCGTCGGCGGTCGGCTACCAGCCGACGCTGGGCACCGAGATGGGCCAGTTGCAGGAGCGCATCACTTCCACGAAGAAGGGCTCGGTCACGTCGGTGCAGGCGATCTACGTGCCGGCGGACGACATCACCGATCCGGCGCCCGCCACGGCCTTCGCGCACCTCGACGCCACCACCGTGCTCTCGCGCCCGCTCACCGAGCTCGGGATCTATCCGGCCGTGGACCCGCTCGCGTCCACGTCGCGCATCCTCGATCCGAACATCCTCGGCGCCGAGCACTACCGCACGGCCCGCGACGTGCAGCTCATCCTCCAGCGCTACAAGGACCTCCAGGACATCATCGCGATCCTCGGAATGGAGGAGCTCTCCGACGAGGACAAGCTCATCGTCGCCCGGGCCCGGAAGATCCAGCGGTTCCTCTCCCAGCCGATGTTCGTCGCCGAGGCGTTCACCGGCACGCAGGGGCGGTACGTGAAGCTCGCGGACACCATCAAGAGCTTCCGGGAAGTCGTCGACGGCAAGCACGACGAGCTGCCCGAGCAGGCCTTCTACATGGTCGGCGACGTCGGCGAGGCGATGGACAAATCGAAGAAGCTCGCGGCGAGCGCCTAGCGTGGCCGATCGCCTCACGCTCGAGATCGCCTCGCCGACCCGGCTCGTCGTCGCCGAGACGGCCGACGAGATCGTCATCCCGGGGAGCCAGGGGTACCTCGGCGTTCTACCGGGGCACGCGCCCTTTCTGACGACCCTGGGGATCGGCGAGCTCATGTATCGGGTTGGACGCGACGAGCACTACCTGGCCTTGTCGGGCGGCTTCGCAGAGGTGCGGAACGACAAGGTGATCGTGCTCGCCGACACCACGGAGCGTCCCGAGGAGATCGACCGCGTCCGCGCCGAGCGCGCCCGCGAGCGCGCCGAGCGCCGGCTGTCGGGCAGGGGCGACGAGGAGATCGACTACACACGGGCGCTTGCGGCCCAGGCGCGCGCCCTGACGAGGATCATGACGGCCGGCCGTAGCCGCTAGCAAGCCGATCCCGCAGCCGCTTCGTCAAGGGCGACCTGGTCGGCGGAGTACGCGGCCTTCTCGGCTGACGGCAAGCTCAACGACAAGGCAACTACCAAGGGTGTTTCCAGGGCCACAAGCCGCACGAGAAGCAGGACTTCGTGGTCTCGCTGGCCCGGCTTGCCGGTAAGGCACCCGAACATGAAGGGCACCGTCGAGGTGAAGTAGCGGCGAGCCGCTGCCCGGCGGGGTGGGCATGCCGCCCACCCAGCTGAGCGGCCGCGCCCGTCCTGCCTCCCTAAGTCTGCGTCGGCCCATACGGCCGGTCTGGCACCGCGCTTGCGCTAGAGAAACGCGATGCTGACGATCCTGATCGCCGACGACGAGCCGCACGTAGTCGAGCTTGTGCGCCTGACGCTCGAGGACGGGCGGATCAACGTGATCGAGGCGCTCGACGGCGAGACGGCGCTCGTGCAGGCCGAGGCGCTGCTACCGGATCTGATCTTCCTCGACGTTCAGCTACCCGACATCAGCGGGTTCGAGGTATGCGCGCGGCTGCGGAAGGACCCCCGGTTCGTCGGAACCAAGATCGTCATGCTGACGGCCGCCGCGCAGGAGGCGGACGTGGCGCGCGGCCTCACCGCCGGCGCGAATCACTATCTGACCAAGCCATTTTCGCCCGTCCGGCTGCTCTCGCTCGTCGAGAGCATCGCTCCGCACGCTCCGGTATGGCAGCGCAGGTGAACGCCGGCTCGGGCGACGAGCTGACGGTCGCCTATCGTCGGCTCAACGCCGCGTACCAGCAAACGCTGCGCTACGCCGAGGACGTTCGGCACCTCTACCAGCAGGTGCAGCGCGCCATCTACCAGTCACTGCTCGGGTTGGCCAATGCGCTGGAAGCGAAGGATGCGTACACGAAAGGGCACTCCGAGCGGGTCGGCGCCTGGAGCCGCGGGGTCGCGACGGCCCTCGGGCTGCCGCCCGCGGAAGTCGACCTGATCGGCCAGGCGGGCCTCCTCCACGACATCGGCAAGATCGGCATCCCCGAGGCGGTGTTGCGCAAACCAGGCGCGCTCGAGGCCGAGGAATGGGTGGTCATGCGGAACCATCCGTTGATCGGGGCTCAGATCGTCGCGCCATTCGACTTCTTCGCGGCGGGCGCGCTGATGATCCGCCACCATCACGAGCGCTGTGACGGCTCGGGCTACCCGGACGGGCTCACCGGGGACGAAATTCCCGTCGGCGCTCGGGTCATCGCCGTCGCCGACGTTTACGATGCGCTGACGTCGAACCGGCCGTACCGCGCCGCGCTGCCCCACGCGACGGTGATCGCACACCTCGGAGAGGCCGCCGGACGCACACTCGACGAAGACGCCGTCGCCGCCTTCATCGACCTGATCCAGATGCTCTCGACGGCGAAGACCGATGTGGGCGCTCGACCAGCCCTGCGCGCCTCGAGCCGGGCGCCTCTTCGCTGACACGCCGCTGGCGCTGCTCGCCGTCCTGGCGCTCGGCGCCGCGACGACGTGGGCGCTGGTCGAGCTTGGTGTGCTCGCTCCGCACGCGATGCACGTCGCCGGCGTGACCGCCGGCCACGGTGCACTGCTCGCGACCGCGTTCGCGTGGGCGCGCGTGCGCTCGGGATCGGGCGTGGTGGTGGTCGCGCTCCTCGGGCTGGCCGCGTCGCTGGCCGCGCTCGGCGGGTTCGGAGCGTTCGCGTATCTCGGTCCACCCCTGTGGGTCGCCTGGCTGGCGCGGCGCGGCCGGCTCGCCGGCCTCGGCCTCGGCGCTCCCGTGTCGCTGCGCAGCGTGCTCACCGGCGCCGTCGCCGGTGCATTCCTCTCGTCGCATCTTCTGGTCTCGGCGTCGAGGACTCTGGGCGTTCACGTGCGCCTGGACCACATGCCGGAGGTGCTCGCCGCGGTAGGCTACGACGTCGGAGCCAACGTGCTCGCGGCCGAGTGCTTCTTCCGCGGCGCGCTCTTCAACCGCGCCCAGCGGCGATGGTCCTTCACCGTCGCCGCGACACTCGCAACGACCAGTTACGTCGTGCGGTATCTGGTCGATCCGCTCCTGCCGAAGAGCATCGAGCTCCTCGTCGGCGCCGTCTTCTATCTGGCGCTGCTCGGCGCGATCAACTGCTGGCTCCTGTGGTGGTCGGAGAGCCTGGTGCCGGGGCTCCTGAGCGCGCTGGTGTTCTTCGCGGCCTACCGTACCCTCGGCTCCGGATGAGCCTGATGGCGGCGGCGCTCGCGGCCATCACGGCGCTGATCGCGCTCGACGGCGCCGGCCCGGCCTCGCTCTTCCGTCACGCGTATCTCGTGCCGGTCGTCGTGGCGGCGCTGCGCTTCGGCGCGCCCGGCGGGGCGCTCGCCGCCGGCGCTGCCGTCCTGCTGAGCGCGCCGTTCGTCCTGCCCGAGATCGAGCGGTCGGGCCTCACCCCCGACGCGGCGGAAGGGCTGGTAACATTCGCGGTTCTGGGGATCGTGGGAACCCTGAGCGGCGCGCTGCGGACGCGCGTCGGCCGCCACCGGCGGCGGTACGAGACGCTTGTGGCCCTCCAGCGAGCCCTGGCGGATGAGGCGACGCTCGACGTCGCGCTCACGCGGCTGCGCGCTGCGCTCGCGGGCCGCCTGGGCTTCGACGACCTGGTCCTCGTCGCGCGTGACGGTGCGCGGCTCGTGGTCGCGGGAGGGGACCGAGTGGTGCCCGGTTCGCTCGTCGCCCGGGTCCTCGACAGCGGTATTCCCGAGCTGGTCTGGGATGCGGGGCGCGACGTGCGATCGCGGCGAGCGTTCGCGGCGCCGCTCGTCGCAGGCGGGCAGGCGATCGGCGTGCTGGCGGTCGAGCGGAAGGGCGAGATTCCCGCGGAGGAGCGCGCGGCGCTGGAAGCCCTCGGCGCTCACGTGGGTCTTGCGCTGGAGAACGCACGGCTCGCGTCCCGGCAGCGACTCTTCGCCGCGGAGCTGGCCGAGAAGGTGAAGGCCGCGCGGCAGGAGCTCGAGGAACTCGATCGAGCGAAGTCGACGTTCGTGGCGATCGCGTCGCACGAGCTCCGCACTCCGCTGACGGCGCTCCAGGGCTTCAGCGAGCTCCTGGCGCTGCGGCGACTGCCGCCGGAGGAAGTGAGTCGGCTCGCCGGGATCATGCGCCGCGAGGCCAAGCGCCTCGGCCGGATCGTCAGCGACCTGCTCGACCTCTCGCGGATCGAGCGCGGCCTCGATCCGGCGCTGTGTCGCATTCCCCTCGCGGTGGAGCCAGCCATCGTGGCGACGGTCGATCTCTTCCGCCAGGGGACCGCATCGCACCCGATCGCGATCACGTGCGAGCCGTCGCTGCCGCACGTCGACGCCGACCCCGACGCGCTCGAGCGCATTCTGACGAACCTTCTCTCGAATGCGATCAAGTACTCGCCCCTCGGCAGCGTGGTGCGGGTGGGAGGGCGTGCGCTCGGCGGCGCCGTCGCGATCGAGGTCGCCGACGCGGGGCGCGGCATTCCGGCGGAGGCACTGGGCCGCATCTTCGAGCCCTACTATCGCGCGCCGGACGCGGCCGGCACGACGCACGGCACCGGCATCGGGCTCGCCGTCGTGAAAGCGCTCGTCGAAGCCCACGGCGGCGCGGTCCGCGTCGAGAGCGCGCCGGTCATCGGCACGCGCGTGACCGTGATTCTGCCCGCGTTTCACGGGCCCGTTCCTTGACACTCTGCGTCGGCCGCGTGTAGGGTAGGCGGGTATGTCTCGCCACGCAGCGGTTGCCGATCGCATGGCGGACGCGGTGGTGAAGCGCCTGACGGTGCGGAAGATCGCCGAAATCAAAGACGAGAACGCCGCGCGCGCGGCGATCCGCCACGTCGTGCTCGACAACCTGGCCGCCGAGGAGCAGCTCGAGGCCGATGCGCGCAAGCTCCTCATGGACCACGCCAAGCAGATCAAGGACTCGGCGGCCGACTACCGGCAGCTCCTCGGTAAGGTCAAGGAGAAGCTCGCCCGCGAGCGGGGGTTCGTCCTCTGATGATGCGAATGAGCCGCGAGCGCATCTTCCACCTCGCCGACCTCATCCTGAAGGCGCTCGGCACGACGGCGGGCGTGAGCATCAGGGCGCCCGACGACCTGCGGCCGGAGGTGATCCGGGCGCTGACCGAGGAGTCGAAGCTCGCCGAGTCGATCGACGGCGAGGTCCGCAAGATCCTCGGATCCTACTCGCGCCCGATGCCCGAGGGGAGCCACGAGTGGGAGGTGCTCTACCAGAAGACCCGCGAGGAAGTATTCCGCAAGAGGTTCCGACTCTGAAGCGACTCGTCGTCGGCATCACGGGCGCCACCGGGTCCATCTACGGCATCCGCCTGCTCGAGGTCCTGCGCGGGCACGCGGAGGTCCAGACGCACCTCGTCATCTCGGTGCCGGGAAAGCGGACGATCGTCGAGGAGACCGCGTACACGGTGGGGGACGTCGAAGCGCTGGCCGCGCACCACTACGACATTCGAGATATCGGGGCCTCGATCGCGTCGGGCTCGTTCCGGACCGCCGGTATGGTCATCGCGCCGTGCTCGATCAAGACGGCGGGCGCCATCGCCTCGTGTCACACGGATTCGCTGATCGCGCGTGCGGCGGACGTCACGCTGAAGGAGGGACGGCCGCTCATCATGCTCGTGCGCGAGACGCCGCTGCACACCGGGCACCTCAAGTGCATGCTCGCGCTCGCGGAGATGGGCGCGGTGGTGCTGCCGCCGATGCCCGCCTTCTACAACCGGCCAAAAGATTTGGACGACATCGTGAACCACACGGTCGCCCGCGTGCTGGATCGACTCAATCTCCCGCAGACGCTCGTCGCCGAGTGGCAGGGCACAACCCGGCGCGTCTCGACGGGAGAACCGGGTGACTGACCTCTCGGTCGTCATCCCCGTCTACAACGAGGAAGAAAGCCTCCCGCCGCTCTGGGCGGAGCTGCGCGAGGTCCTCGATCGCCTCGGGCTCGCGTTCGAGGTGGTGTTCGTGGACGACGGCAGCCGCGATCGGAGCGCCGAGATCGTCCGTTCCTTCCGGGAGGCCGACCCGCGGGTGCGCCTGGTGCGGCTCAAGGCGAACGGTGGCGAGACGGCCGCGACCGACGCGGGGTTCAAAGCGGCGCGTGGCCGGCGGGTCGTCGTGATGGACGCCGACCTGCAGAACGATCCGCGGGATATCCCGACGCTGCTCTCCCACCTCGACCACTGGGACGCGGCGACCGGCTGGCGCGTCCGACGGGAGCAGGGCGACAATGTCGTGCGGCGCGTCTCGTCGCGAATCGCCAACCGTATCCGCAACTGGGTGTCCGACGAAGCCATCCAGGACAGCGGCTGCACCTTCCGCGCCTTTCGTCGGGAATGCCTGCGAGGGCTGGTGCTCTACCGCGGCTTCCACCGGTTCATCCCGACGCTCCTCAAGATGCGGGGCTACCGCGTGATCGAGGTGCCGGTCAGCCACCGTCCGCGTCGCTTCGGCCGGCCGAAGTACGGCGTGCTGAATCGCGCGGTCGTGGCCTTCGTCGACCTCCTGGTCGTCCGCTGGATGGCCGCTCGTCTCCTGCGCTACGAAGTCGTCGAGGACTTGGGCGGCGACCTCGTCCGCGACTGAGCCGCCGAAATGAACATCCTATTGGTGGGCCTCGGCCGCTGGGGTGAAAAGCACCTGCGTGTGCTCGGCGATCTGGGAGTAGGGCTCTGGGTGGCGGACGTGTCCACGGCGCGCCTGGCGTGGGCAGTCCGCCAGGGTGTGGAGCCGGGCCGCGCGGTCGCGGACTACCGAGCGGCGCTCGCGCACGTCGACGCAGTGGACATCGTCACGTCGGCGGACACGCACTACGGAATCGCCCGCGAGGGCCTGGCCGCCGGGCGGCATTGCTTCATCGAGAAGCCGCTCGCCCGAACAGCCGAGGAAGGGCGCGAGCTCGAAGCCGCGGCAAGGGCCGCCGGACGGCTCGTGCAGGTCGGTCACATCTTTCGCTTCCATCCCGTCACCGCGACGCTGCGTGAGGCTTTGGCGGCCGGACGCATCGGCCGAGTCCGCTACGCCACCGGGCGCTTCTCCGGGTTCAAGCGGCCACGCGCCGACGTCGGCATCACGCAGACGGACGCGATCCATTATTTCGATCTGTTCGCGTATCTCCTCGGCTGCGCGGCGACACGGGTCAGCGCGATTCAGCGCGACTATCTGGGCCGCGGCCTCGACGATCTGTCCTGGACGGTCGTGCACTACGGCGACATCCCCGCGGTGGTCGAGGCAAGCTACTTCGTCCCCGGGACCTGGCGCGACTGCGTGATCGTCGGCGAGCGGGGCGCCCTCGTGGCCGACTACGCAGCCTCCGTCGTCACGCTTCACCTGGGCGAGCATCGCGAGCGGGGCGGCGTCTGGGAGGCGGTGGAGGCGGGGAAGGAGGAGCTTCCGACGCGGCGCGCGGAGCCGCTCCAGCTCGAGCTGCAATCGTTTCTGGACGCGTGCTCCGGTCGAGCGCCGAACCCGGTGCCCGTCGCCGACGGCGTGCGTGCGCTCGCCGTGGTCGAGGCGGCCGCCCTGGCGGCGCGACTCGGCCGCACCGTCGCGCTCTGAGATCGTTCCCGACACACATACTTCCGCTTGACCTTCCAGCCACTGGAAGGTCTATCTTCCGCAGCAGACGAGAGCCGGGGAGGTCAGCCGATGCCCCAGGTACTGAAGATCGGTCAGCTCGCGCAGGCTGCCGGTGTGTCGGCCAAGACGATTCGTTACTACGAGCAAGTCGGTGTGCTACCCCCCGCGAATCGCACGGCGGCTGGGTATCGACTGTACGCCGAGCAAGGTCTGCACCGACTGCTGTTTATCCGGCGAGCGCGTACGCTCGGGTTGTCCCTGCAGAATCTCAAATCGTTGACGGCGGCTCTAGATGACGGACCGCGCGCGACAGTGCGGCCCCGCCTTCTGGGACTGGTCCGGGAACAGCTGTCTGCCGTGCAGCAACAGATCAGCGACCTGCATCTCTTCCGGCAGCAGCTCGAACAAGTCGTGCAGAGACTACTGGTGCCGCCACCTGCGGATCATTCAGGAGGCTGCCGGTGTCTTGAGATGGACAATGCTGCGGCGCACGGAGACAACGGTCGCGGTCCCGCACGTGAAAAGAGTGAGCACAACTCACGGCGAGTGCGGGCGGCTTCGCGCAAGTATTCGCGATTCGCAAACTGAGATCTGCACGTCAGGAGGATCCTGTGGCGGACGCGGTCGAGCGCGTGCTGGTGGTCGTGGCGCATCCCGACGATGCAGAGGCCGGCGCCGGAGGCACCCTCGCCAAGCTCGTGCGACAGGGCGCGAACGCCATGTACGTCATCGTCACAAATGGCAGCATGGGGTCCAGCGACCGGGCGATGACACGCGATCGTCTCGTTCAAATCCGCGAAGCGGAGCAGCGGGATGCCGCGCGGATGCTCGGGGTGAAGCACGTCGAGTTCCTCGGTTACAGCGATGGCGACGTCGAAGACACGCGCGAACTCCGGCGGGACGTCACCCGACAGATCCGCAAGTGGCGGCCGGATGTCGTCATCGCGCAGAGCCCATACCGCACGTACAACCTCTACGCTTCCCACCGTGACCACCGCGTGACCGGAGGGGTCGTGCTCGACTGCGTCTATCCGCTGGCTCGGGACCACCTGGCCTTCCCGGAACTGCTGCCCGATTACGAGCCGCACCAAGTGCGTGAGGTTCACATCATGCAGTGGCAGGCGGAGACCCACCAGGTCGCGGTCGACGTCTCAGAGACGATGGACCTCAAGCTCGAGGCGTTCGCGTGCCACCGGAGCCAGTTCCCCGACTTCGCGGCGGTGGCGGCGCACGTGCGCGAGCGTTGCGCGGCGCTCGGCAAGCCCTACGGCTATGCCTATGCCGAGACGTTCGACCGGCTCCTGATTCCCCGCTGAAGTCGTGAGCAAGGCGGAGAAGGCGGCGGTGCCGCCGCGACTTAGGTGGCATTCGCCCGGTGCAGTTCTCGCCGGCGCCTTCCTGTTCAATCTCGGCCAGGGCGTTCTTCGCCCGACGATGCCGCTGTATCTGCAGCACGTCTTCGCCGCCAACTACCAGATGGTCACATTGATTCCGGTGGCCTTTGGCCTTGGAAAGTGGATGGCCAGTCTGCCGACCGGATATCTGCTCGACCGTCTGGGACGGCGGCGACTTATGGCGGGAGGGTTGATCCTGATCGCTCTGGCGGATCTCGCTAGTGCCATGACGGCGGCCTACGGAGTCTTCCTGAGCTTGCGCGCGCTCGGCGGCGTGGGCTGGGCCGCATTCAGCACGGCTGCGACCACCACGATGGTGGACCAGACCGCCCGTCGCGGCCGCGCGGTCAGCCGGCTATTGATGAGTGAAACCTCGGGGCTGCTCCTCGGCAGTACGACGGGCGGCTGGCTGTACCAGGGTGTCAGTGTTGTGAGCCCGTTCGTGTTCGAGGCCACGTGCATGCTGGTCGCCGTCGCCGCGTGCGCCATCGAGCCGACGAGTGCCTCAACGGCTTCGCCTCGGTCTGCCGCTTCGTTCGCGCGGCTTGACTGGCGGCTGCTCCGAGCCGTTCTGCATATCCCCGGGGTGCTGCTCATGAGTCTGTGCAACGCGGTGTTGATCGGCATCCAGACCGGGGCGTTGGTCTTCCTCTTTCCCCTCTATCTGGTTGAGCAAGGAGGCCTGCGGCCGGAGATGGTTGGGTTGTTCGTCAGCCTGAGCGTGCTCGGCCGACTGTTGGGGCTCTGGCTCGCGGGCAATGCCTCGGACCGGTGGGGCCGAGAGCGCGTGCTCGTTCCCGGCTTGCTCGTCTATGCGGCGTTGCTCGGGAGTCTGCCGCTCGTGACCCACCTCGTCGCGTTGGGGCTTTGGAGCTTGGCGATCGGCGTGGCCGCTGGCAGCGTGGCGGGACTCCCGACGGTCCTCATCGGGGATCGGGTCGTTCCACCACTGCAGGGAGTCGCGATCGGATGGCTACGCACGATGACGGATACGGGCCACCTCCTCGGCCCCATTATCATGGGCATGCTTGCGGACGCGATGCAGCTCACGACCCCATTCCTCTTCGCAGCAGTACTGCTCGTGGGGGTCGCATGGCAGTGCCGTCAGCGGTCTGACGGTGAGAGTCCGCGCGTCGATCGATGAGCTTGGATCCATCAAGGACGGCGGCGCTCGAACAAGGCCACCGGCATATGGACGGCGGGCCGCAACGAGGTCTCGTCGGCTTCGGCGTCGACTCCGCCATCGAGGTGACCAGCAGTCTGGCGGCGTTGTGGAGGCTCCGATGGGACGCCGACGAGGTTCGGCGAGAGGCGGCGGAGCGGCGGCGCACTCGAAGCTGAAGCGCGGCAAACGCGGGTCGGCTATCTCTCTGCAATCCTTCTCGCGGGACTCGGCCTCCACGCAGGGCTCGGCTGGTGGTGGGCTGATCCTGTCGCAGGGCTCCTGATGGTGCCCCTGATCGCATGGGAGGGCCTGGAAGCAGTACGCGGTCGGACGTGCTGCTCGGATTAACGTCTGAAGTTCCGACGACCGCGCGCGTTACGGATGACGAGGCTTACTCGATCACGATCGAACAGCCGACTCCCAGCCTTGGGCCGCGGAGGACGGGAATGCCTCGTCGAGCTTCCGAGACAACTCCTCCGGGCGCTGCTGGAGCGCAGCCTCGCGCCGGTCCAGGAACTCGCTCACGAGAACCCACTTGTCGACTGTCGTCCCTGCAGCCACCACGAGCAGCGTCGCGCCCGAGATCGCCAGCGTCCAGCTACGTGTCTCGCTCGTCAGCCACCGCGTACGTCGGGCCATCACGTCGCCTCGTCGTCGGTTAGGTGCCGTGCCACGTCGAGGCTCACGTGCTCGAGCCGAAGCGCGCGAGGTCTAAATGGACATCATCGAGGCGAGGCTCTCACGAGCCCGCGCTAGGATACGCGTCGCCAACGCTCTGTAGGGCGCGCAACCCGGCGTCCACGATGGTTGATGCGTTGGCCGGCGGCACCACGCCTCCGCTGCCGTAGGCGTAATAGTGGGGGACCGCGCCGTCGTCGAGCCGCGCGAGCAGCTGCGACCCGCCTTCACCGATCAGCAGCAGCACACGGCTGGTCCGGCAGGCGTTTGCCACGCACCCGGTGACCGCGACGTAGTCTTTCCCCGCGATACTGACCATCCGCAGCGGCCCGCCCTTTTCCAAGAACACCGCCGCACCCAAAGCGACCTGCCCGCGCCCCTGTGAGGCGGGCATCCAATCCGCTCCGAAGAGACCGGGGATCTTGTCGCGTAGCTCCGGACTCTGGATCACCTCGCTGACCGTGCGACCGTAGACGAGCGCACGCGCGTCAGCGGGCAGCACCTGAGCAGGCAGCGCAGCCGACGAGCCCGGCGCAGGCGGGATCGTGCATGCAGCGGCGGAGAGGACAGCCAGCGCACAGAGGCATCCGTTGAGCAGCAAGCGACTCATACGACCCTCCTCCGTCCCAATGTTTTCTTCGCCTTGGCTCTCATGAGCCTGCTGCCCAGGTAGCCTCTTCGGAAGGTGCTCGCTAACCTGCTGTTGTAGTTGGTGCCGAAGCGGGGACTCGAACCCCGACACCCTTGCGGGCACTAGACCCTGAATCTAGCGCGTCTGCCAATTCCGCCACTTCGGCCCGAAAAGCGTGAGTCATAATACCTTTCAGCCATGGCAAGTCAAGCCAGAGAGGCCTCCGGCGACCGCCCCGTCGCGACTAACCGTCGCGCCCGGCACGAGTACGAGATCCTCGAGACGGTCGAGGCCGGCCTCGTGCTCAGGGGCACCGAGGTCAAGTCGCTCAGGGCGGGTCTGGTCAACTTCAAGGACAGCTATGCCTCCGTTCGCAACGGCGAGGGGTGGCTCCTGGGCTGCCACATCAGCCCCTATAGCCACGGCACCGACGCCAACCACGAGCCTGAGCGGGATCGAAAGCTTCTCCTTCATAAGCGCGAGCTCTCCCGTCTCTCCGGCAAGATCAGCGAGCGCGGGTTGACGCTCGTCCCCCTGCGCCTCTACTTCAAGGCCGGCCGGGCCAAGGTCGAGCTCGGTCTGGCGCGCGGCAAGAAGCTCCACGACAAACGGTCCGCCCTGCGCGAGCGGGAGGCGCGCCGCGAGATGGACAAGTCCGCACGCGCTGCTCGACGCGGCGCGTGGTAGTGCTATACTTGTGAAAAATCTGGTGGTTAAGGGGGCGACAGGCTTCGACGGGGATCAGTGAGGTCCAGGCTGCGTCTCGAGGTTTCTCTCCCCTCGTTAATAAGAGAGAACGGTATAGCTGCCAACACACAGCTAGCTCTGGCGGCCTAACACCCGTCAGCGTCCGCCGGCTCGAGCCATCAGGGACCGGGAACGGGCGTCATATTCTGGTGGCTGGCTCCGAACCTGGCCTCAGGGGAGGGGCGAGACTATTGAGGCTGGCTGCGCGGTGATCCGGCCGATCGGAGTGCCGCGCGGCGAGAAGCAGTAACGTAGATCGGCTATCGACGTAGACGCCTGCGGCTGAGGGTTTCCGGACGTGGGTTCGATTCCCACCGCCTCCACCAAAATCTCAACGCGCGTATTGTTCTTTGACCGCGAACGACTCGGCTGCGGTGCTGTTCGACTTCGGGGGCACGCTGGACGCCGACGGGCTCCCCTGGAAGGAACGCGTGTTCCGCCTGTTCCGCGAGGAGGGCGCCGTCGTGGCCCGCGAGCGCTTCGATCCGTCGTTCTACGCGGCTGACGACGCGCTCGTCGGCGCCATCCCGGCGACGTCCTCGTTCCAGGAGACGGTCGTGCGGCTCGTCACCGGCGTCGCGGTTCTCCTCGAGCTTCCCGATCGCTCGATCGCCGACCGCGTGGCGCGTCGCTTTCTCGGCGATGCGCTGACGACGATTGCCAGCAACGTCCCGCTCCTGAGCGAGTTGGCCCGGCGTTACCGCCTCGGGATCGTCTCCAACTTCTACGGAAACTTGACGCGAGTGTGCGACGATGCCGGCATCCGCTCGTTTTTCGACGCCCTTGTCGATTCGGCCGAGGTCGGCTGGAGCAAACCCGACCCGCGGATCTTCCAGCGTGCGCTCGGAGCCCTCGGGGTCTCCGCATCGGCGGCCACCTTCGTCGGCGATTCGCTGCCGCGCGACATGGCGGGCGCGCGCGCGGTCGGGATGCGCCACATCTGGCTCGCAGGCGCTGAGCCGTCCCCGGACGGCCCGTGCTGTCGCGGCGACCGTCTGATCCGCTCGCTCCGTGAGCTGGAGGCGATCCTTCTGTGAGGCGGCCGCTCACCGGCGGCATCATCGCGGCGGGTGAGGGGAGCCGGCTGCGCCGGGCCGGGTTCGCGATGCCGAAGCCGATGGTCCCGATCGCGGGCGTGCCGCTGATCGAGTCGGTGGTCCGCAACTTCCGCGCCGCGCGGATCGCGCCGCTCGCCATCATCGTGAACGCGCAAGAGCGGGCGTGCGTGGACTGGGTCCGGGCGCGCTTTCCCGACCTCGACGTCGAGTTCATCGTCAAGACGACGCGCTCGTCGCTCGAGAGCTTCGGCGAGGTGATCGCGCGATATCCCGGCGGGCGGATGCTCGTCTCCACGGTGGACGCCTGGTGCGTCGAGACCGACTTCGTGCACTTCGTCGAGGCGGCGGCGCGGCGGCCGGCCGAGGCGACCGTGCTCGCGGTCACGCCGCTGGTCGCCGACGAAAACCCGCTGCGGGTGTCCATGACCGCCGACGGCCGCGTGACGGACGTGGGGGGCGACGCGGGCGACCTCGTCACGGCCGGGATGTACCTGGTCTCCGAGCGCGTCCGCACGCTCAGGGCCCCGGCCGGGCTCGGGCGGCTCCGTGAGTTTCTGGCGTGGCTCGCCCGCTCGGGTGCGCCGGTGTACGGCGAGGTCATCGAGCGGGTTGTCGACGTGGATCGGGCCGAAGACGTCGCGCTTGCCGAAACGCTGGCCTTGGCGGGGCGGGTATCATGAATCGGTTGGGAGGACTCGAGTGAGCAACTCGTGCTGGGGCATCTTTCGTGAATTGACCCATTCGCCGGGCCGTGAGTCCGACGACACCGAAATCTTGAGGTTGACCGGGAAGCACCTGGAGGCCAAAGGATTCCAGGTCAAGCTCCGGGCCGCGGACGAGATCAGCGAGATCGACGAGGACCGGCCGCGCTTCGTCTTCCTCATGTGCGAACGGGTCGATGTGCTCAACCGGCTGCGAGCCCTCGAAGTGAGCGGCGTGCCGCACGTGAACAGCCCCCGTGCGGTCCAGAACACCTACCGCGACCGGATGATCGCAGTGCTGGACGAAGCGAACGTGTCCTTCATCCGGAGCCTTCTCGTCTCGACCACCGAGCGGCCCGAGCCGGGCCCGCTCCCCGTCTGGGTGAAACGTGGGGACGTCCACAACACTCAGGCGGGCGACGTCGTGTTCGCGTCGACGGGGGCGGTCGTCGAGAGCGCCCTCCGGGCGCTCGCCGAGCGCGGGATCGCGCACGCCGTCATCCAGCCGCACGTCGACGGCGACCTGATCAAGTTCTACGGGATCGGCGCCGGCGGCGGACCGCATCGCGAGCCGCCGTGGTTTCGCTGGTTCTACCACAAGGATCAGCAGCTGGCGGGACACGCGTTGGATCCGCGCCGGCTCGCGCGGCTCGTGCGCAAGGCGGCGGCAGCCCTCGGCCTCGAGGTGTACGGAGGTGACGCGATCGCGACGGCGACGGGCGAGCTGGTGCTGCTGGACGTGAACGCCTGGCCGAGCTTCGCGCTCTACCGCGACGAGGCCTCGGCCTCCATCGCGTCCTACCTGGCCCTTCGATTCTCGGGAGGAAGGCGTTGACAGAGCGTCGTGAGGTTGGTCCCCGCTCGCAGAAGATCGTCGCCCAGGAGCGGCGGCACCTCGCTCCGGGCGCCCAGGGCTTTTCCCTGTACGCCGGCCTGGCCATGGCGCGCGGCGTCGACTGCACCCTGATCGACGAGGACGGCCACGAGTACATCGACTTCATCGCCGGCATCGCCGTGGGCAGCGTCGGTCACTGCCACCCCCACTACGTCGAGGCGCTCAAGCGCCAGATCGAGCGGCTCACCTTCGGCAGCTTCACCACGGAGACGCGCGCGAAATTTCTCGATCTCATGGCCTCCGTCACGCCTGAGGGACTGACGCGCATCCAGATGTTCTCCGGTGGCGCGGAGGCGGTCGAGGCCGCGCTGCGGCTCGCGCACGCGGCAACCGGCAGGGCCGAGGTGCTCGGGTTCTGGGGCGGATTCCACGGCAAGACGGCCGGCGTGCTGCCGCTGCTCGGCAGCGAGTTCAAGCACCACCTCGGCCCGTTCGTGCCGGGCCGCTATTCCTCGCCCTACGCCGATTGCTACCGGTGTCCGTTCAAGCTCCGATTTCCGGATTGTGGCATCGCGTGTGCGGAGTTCGTGCGCGACGTCATCCGCTACCAGACCGCCGGCGAGATCGGCGCGATCATCGTCGAGCCGATGCAGGGCACCGCCGGCAACGTCATCCCGCCCGACGGCTTCCTGCGCGCGGTGCAGGCGATCGCGCGCGAGCACGGGGCGCTGCTGATCGCGGACGAGATGATCACCGGGTTCGGCCGCACCGGCGCCATGTGGGGCTGCGACCACGACGGCGTCGTGCCGGACATCATGACGGTCGGCAAGGGGATGGGCGGTGGCTTCCCGCTCGCAGCCGTGATCTCCACCGAGAAGACCACGGCGGCCAAGCCCTGGTCCAACCCGAGCGCGAGCTCGTCCAGCTACGGGGGCAACCCGCTCGCGGCCGCGGCCGGCCTCGCCTCGCTCGAGATCATCCTGAAGCAGGATCTGGTCAAGAACGCCGAGCGCGTGGGCAAGGTGATGCTCGGGCGACTCGAAGAGCTGAAGGACAAGTACCGGTGCGTCGGCGAGGTCCGAGGTCGGGGCCTGATGCTCGGTATCGAGCTGGTGCGCGATCGGGCGACGAAGGAGCCGCTGGCGAAGACGGTGACGCAGGCGCTCTACCAGGAATGTCTCCGGCGTGGGCTCGTCTCGATGACCTACTCGCCGTCGGTCCGGATCAACCCGCCGCTCACCATCCGCGAGGAGACGGCCCTCGCGGGACTCGCGATTCTGGACGAGGCGCTGGAGGCGGTCGTGCGAGAGCACGGGCTCCGATAGGATGCTGCGCGGCGCGCTCATCGGCCTGGGCAACGTCGCCCTGCACGGCCACCTGCCCGGCTGGCGCCGTCGGCATGACGTCGAGATCGTCGGCGGTACCGACTCGCGGCCCGAGCAGCGGGCCGTTCTCATGGCCCATGCCCCGGGCGCGCGCTGGTACGCGACGGCGGGCGAGCTCCTGACCGAGGCCTCGCTGGACTTCGTCGACATCTGTACGCCGCCGGCGAGCCACGCGCCGCTGATCCGGAGCGTGCTCGAGCGCGGTCTGCACGTGCTCTGCGAGAAGCCGCTGGTGGGCGCTCTCGACGATCTGGCCCCCCTCGCGCGGCTCGCGGCGAAGACGGGGCGCGTGCTCTACACCGTCCACAACTGGCACCACGCGCCGATCGTGCGCCGGACGACGGAGTTGCTCCGTGAGGGCCGGATCGGCCGGGTCAATCACGTGGTCTGGCACACCCTGCGCACCCGTCCCGCCGCGGTCGGCGACCAACGCGGCGGGAACTGGCGGGTCGATCCCGCCGTCGCCGGCGGCGGCGTCCTCACCGATCACGGCTGGCACGTGTTCTATGTCGTTCAGCGATGGATCGGCGAGCCGCCGTTGTCGGTGAGCGCCACTCTGGAGCGGCGGCGGCACGTGTCGTGGAGCGTGGAGGACACGGCAAGCGTCCGCGTGACCTTTGCGGAGGCGACCGCCGAGATCCTGTTGACCTGGGCGTCCGACGTCAGACGGAACTGGGCCGAGGTCAGCGGCACCGCGGGCGTGCTCGAGCTTCAGGACGACACGCTGGTGTTGAAGGGCGACGGCCGAGGCCCCGACCTCTCCTGGCCCTGCCCGCCGGCCATGTCCGACGGCTCGCATCACCCGGACTGGTTCGACGCGGTGGCGGGCCAATTTCTCGCGGAGGCGACGGGCGCGGCCCCACGCGGGGAGAACCTCGCCGAAGCCTCGCTGTGCGTCGCGCTCGAGCACGGGGCGCGCCAGTCGAGCCGCGAAGGCGGGCGCGAGGTGACGCTTGCCGGGGTCCTGACCTGACCACTGTGGTCGCCGTCTCCGCCCGATCAGTGGACAGCCTGCTCCTCATCGTGCCGCCCGCGCCGGGCTCGGGCGCCCGAGTCTCGCCCGACACCGTGGTGGCGGGGCTCCCCCTGTTGCGCCGGATCGTGCTCGCCGGCATCCGCGCCGGATTTTCGCGCGTGCTCGTGCAGAGCGATCCCGCCGGCATCGACCGCCTGCTCGGCGGAACAGCGGCGACCGCGCTGAGCGACGACGTTCGGCTGGCGTTGGACTCGCGGCGCCGGATCGTGATCCTTTCAGCAAACGTCGTCCCCCAACCGCGCTGGCTGCGTGCGCTACGCGAATCGGAGATCGAGGCCGAGCGGCTCTACGCCGACGCGTCGCTGACCGCGGTGATCGACACCGACGACTCGGCTGCGGTGCTCGCGGCGGCGATGCGCTACCGTGGGGCGGGGGAGCTGGTGGAGGGGTTGCGCGCGCGGTTCGACTGGACGGATCTCAAGGCCGATGACGCCGGACGGTTCCCGCTCACCGGGCCGTCCGACACGGGGCCGGCCGAGACGTGGCTTCTGCGCAGCCTGATCAAGCAGCGCGAGGGATTCATGTCGCGCCACTTCGAGCGGAAGATCTCGCTGGCGCTCACGCGCCGGCTGGCTGCCACGCGCGTCACCCCCGACGCCATGACGCTCGTGAGCCTCGCGATCGGTCTCCTCGGCGCGTCGTTCTTCCTGTCGTCGTCGCCCGCGGCTCAGCTCGCGGGGGCGCTCCTGTTCTTGACGCATTCGATCCTCGACGGCTGCGACGGCGAGCTCGCGCGGCTCAAGTTCATGGAGTCGCCGCACGGCGCCATCCTCGACTTCTGGGGCGACAACCTCGTACACATCGCCGTGTTCGCGTGCATGGCGGTCGGCTTGAGCGTCACCCGGGAGGCGACGTGGCCGCTGGCGCTCGGCGCGCTCACGGTCGTTGCGACCCTCGGCGCCGCCACCCTCGCGTCGCGCCAGATCATGCGGGACACCGCGGTGGGCGTGGACGCGACCTGGGCGGCCCGCCTCGCGGAGGCGTTTTCCAGTCGCGACTTCATCTATCTGGTGGTCGTTCTGTCGGCGTTCGGGCTGGCCCACTGGTTTCTGATCTTCGCGTCCGTCGGCACGCCGATCTTCTTCCTCCTGCTCCTGTCGATCGGCGCGCGGCGGCGCGCCTGAGGCTCCGTGGCCGGATTCGTCGACGTGCTGCTCCGAGGGCTCGCCTTGTGCGGTCAGGCGGTCGCCATCGGAGGCGTGTTCTTCGCGGCGCTGCTGCTGCGGCCAGCGTCGCGCGAGGACCCGGCGGCCCGCTCACGCCTGGCGAGAAGCCTCGCGCTGACGGCGGGCGGCGCCATCGTCGTCGCCGGTGCGCAGGCGCTGTCTCAAGCCGTCCAGCTCTCCGTCCTCGGTGACGGGGCCGCGGGGTGGCCGCTCGGGGCGATCGCGGGCACGAGCTACTTCCGGGCGAGCCTCGCCCGGATCGTCGCGTGCGCCGGGCTGGTCGCCGGATGCGTGGCCCTGGCGAGGCGTCCGGACCGTCTGAGGTGGTGGGTCGCGCTCGGCGGATTCACCGTGGCCCTGGGCGCGGGTAGCGCGTGGATGAGTCACGCGGCGGGCCGCCTCGGGCCCAGAGCCCTTCTCTTGGTCCTGGACGCGCTGCACCAGCTCGGGGCGGGAGTGTGGATCGGCGGGCTGCTCCATCTCATGGTCAGCGACGCGCCGCCGTCCGCGGCGCTGCTGAAGCGGTTCTCGACGATGTCGACAGTCGCCGTTGCGACCCTCGTCACCGCGGGGGTGGGACTCACGCTGTCCTACGTGGACAGCCCGCGCGCCCTTCTCGGCACCTCCTACGGCGTCATGGTCCTGGCGAAAGTCGCGGTCCTCGGCGGCCTCCTCTTCCTCGGCGCGGCGAATTTCGTTGCCGTGCGCCGGCTGCCGGAGGGGTCGGACGTCTCACGCGCCCGCATGCGTCGCTTCGTCGAGGTCGAGTTCGGCCTCGGCCTGACGGTGCTGTTCGTCGCCGCCTCGCTGACCTCGCTGCCGCCCGCGCGGGACGTCGTCGCCGAGCGCGCGCCCCTCGCCGAGGTTGCCGTGCGGTTCACGCCGCGGTGGCCCGCGTTAACCTCGCCGACCATCGCGGACATGCCGGTCGACGACCGCAACGCGCCGCGCACGGCCGCCGACCGCGCGTGGTCGGAGTTCAATCATCACGTGGCCGGCTTCTTCGTGCTCGGCATGGGCTGCCTGGCCGTCTTGAACGCGGCCGGCCGGGCGCCCTGGGCGTGTCACTGGCCGCTCCTGTTCCTGGGCTTGGCGGGCTTCCTGATGATCCGCATCGACCCCGGCGCCTGGCCGCTCGGGCCCCTTGGCTTCTGGGAGAGCATGCAGTATGCCGAGGTGCTTCAGCACCGCCTGTTCGTCCTCCTGGTCGTTGCGTTAGGTCTCTTCGAATGGTCGGTCCGCACGGGTCGGCTCCGCATCCCGTGGGCCGCGCTCATCTTTCCGCTCCTCTGCGCGGTCGGCGGCGGCCTCCTCCTCACGCACTCCCACGCGGGGCTGAACTTGAAAGAGGAGTTCCTGATCGAGGTCACGCACGTCCCTCTCGGCGTGCTGGCTATGATCCTGGGATGGGGCCGCTGGCTCGAGCTTCGCTTGCCGCCCCAGGCCGGCCGGTTCCCGGGTCGCATCTGGCCACTGGCGTTCACGCTGGTCGGGGTCGTCCTCGTGCTCTATCGGGAAAGCTGAGCTGAGCTACCTTCGCATCGCCCTCCTCGTGCTCGGCCTGGCGCTGCTCGCCGCGCTGGTCGTCCAGAACGACCCCGCGGCGGTCCTCGGCTCGATTGTCGATCTCTCCTGGCGGCTGGCGATCGTCCTTTGCTTTCCGGTCGCGCTCGTGACGCTGTTCGACACGCTCGGATGGCGCTTCGCCTTCCTGCGCGAGGGCGTCGCCTTTCGAGCCCTGTTCGCGTCGCGGCTCGCCGGCGAGGCCTTCAACCTGACGACGCCAGCCGCCATCGGAGGAGAGGCGGTCAAGGCCTGGCTCCTGCGGGGGCACGCCCCGCTCGACGCGAGCCTCGCCTCGGTCATCGTCGCCAAGACGACGATCACGATCGCCCAGGGGCTCTTTCTCCTTCTGGGCATCGTGCTGGCGTGGCGCTCGATCCTGAGTGGGTCGCTCCTCTTCTACGGCATGCTCTGGCTGCTGGCCGTCGAGGCGGTCGCCCTCGGCCTGTTCGTTCTGGTGCAGACACGCGGTATGTTCGGGTGGGCGGGCGAGCTGCTCGACCGGCTCGGCGTCCGCGCCACCCGGGGGCGCTCGACGCTCGGACGGGTCGACGACGTTCTCGGACAGTTCTACCGGACGGCGCCGCAGCGGCTGGTGCTCTCGATCGCCTTTCACTTCGCCGCCTGGCTCCTCGGCTCGCTTGAGACGTGGCTCATCTTGAAGTTTCTCGGCAGTGAGGTGTCGCTCGCGACCGCCACCGTGATCGAGGCGTTCGGCACGGCGATCAAGGTCGCGACCTTCCTGATCCCGGCCAGCCTCGGTGTCCTCGAGGGCGGCTTCCTGGCCACGCTCGTGGCGCTGGGGCTCTCGCCCACCACGGCGATCTCCTTCAGTCTCGTGAGACGTGCCCGCGAAGTCGCCTGGATCGCGATCGGCCTCGTCGTGTTCGCGGTGATGCGGCCCCGCGCCCCGAACGCGCCCGAAGCCTCGTCCGAGCCGAAGAGCCATCCGGAGGAGGGGCGCGCGGCCCCCCGATGTTAAAGGGCCCCGCCCGCGCGTTCCGTTGTTAGAATTGGCCTCGCCCATGAGCGCCCGAGGTCTAGCCGGCGCCCTGATCGCGCTCCTGCTCTCGTCGACGAGCTGGGCCGGGGCGGGCCTGCCCACAGTCATCCACGATGGGCGCACGTACGTCGAGCTCACCAGGGTGGCCGCTTCGCTCCAGACGAAGCTCGACGCGACTCCCGCGAGCACGCGCGCCCACCTGCGCACCCGCGACAAGGTCGTCACCCTCACGCGGAACTGGGCCCAGGTGCTGGTCAACGGCAAGCCCGTGATGCTGGACGCGCCGGTGCGGGTCAGGCGCGGGGTGTGGCTCGTGCCCGAGTCCTTCGTCGGCCGCGTCGTTCCGACGCTCGTCGCCGGAGCGCCGGCGGGAGCGGCCGCGTCGCGTACGGCCCTCGCACCGGTCGACGTGACTCTGGAGGATCTGCGGGTCCGCTCGTATCCGTCGTTCACCCGCATCGTCGTCGAAACGTCGGCCGCCGTCGCCTACCGCGTCGAGTCGAGCGGGCCCAAGGAGGCGCGCGTCCGGCTGGTCGGCCTCGGGAGCGGCGCGCGGGTCGAGGAGATCCGTGACGGGCTCCTCGCGGAGGTCCGGCTGGAGCGCGCGGGGCCCGACGGGCTCCTGCGCGTGGTCTTCGAGGGCGCGGCCGGGACGATCCGTACCAGCACCCTGGCCGATCCGCCGCGCCTCGTGCTCGACGTGGCCCGGCCGACCGAGCCGGCCGCGCGCGAGGGCCGAGAGCAGCGGGGCCCCCTCAAGATGATCGTGCTCGACGCCGGCCACGGCGGTCACGACTCGGGCGCCCTGGGGCCGACCGGGCTCATGGAAAAGGACCTCGTGCTGGACGTCACGCGCCGGGTCGCGAAGCTCGTGGAGGAGCGGCTCGGCATCAAGGTGCGCCTCACGCGGGACGCCGACCATTTCGTCACCCTGCGCGACCGCACGAGCTTCGCCAACCGCGAGCGCGCGGATCTGTTCGTGTCGATCCACGCCAACGCCCACCGCGAAACGGCGACGGATGGGGTCGAGACGTACTTCCTCTCGTCGGAGGCGACGGACAGCGCCGCGCGGCAGGTCGCGGCGCTCGAGAACGGCGTCGTCCAGCTCGAGCAGCCGTCCGGCCGCCCCTCCGGTCAGGTGGACATCGTGAGGGCGATCCTCTGGGATCTCGCCCAGTCGGAGTTCCAGACCGAGTCCTCGCGGCTGGCGGAGGTGGTCCACGACTCGATGACGCAGTCCCTGCGCATCTCCAACCGCGGCGTGAAGCAGGCGGGGTTCTACGTCCTCGGCGGCGCGGCGATGCCGGCGATCCTGATCGAGATCGGCTTCGTCACCAATCCGCGCGAGGAGCGGCGCCTCAAGGAGACGAAGTACCGGGACGAGATCGCCCGCGCGATCCTCGCCGGTCTCGCCGAGTACAAGCGCGCCTGGGACCAGCGGGCGCGGGCGGGCGCCGAGCCGCCTTCGATGACGCGAGCACGCTAGTGTCCCGTCCCAGAACTCATGTCAAGATCTCGCCGCAGGCGGGGGCGGCGGGCGGGTGCGGTAGGGGGCGACGGGACCACGCGGCCCGCGTTCGCTGCTCTGGTGCGGCTGGGCTCCATCCGGGCGCATCGGGTCCGCATCCGGCGGGGCGGGAACGGATCCCGTCACCCCCTACCGCACCCGCCCGCCGCCCCCGGGGGCGCGTGATCGTCAACAGAACTTCGCGGACGGCACGCTAGCGATGCCGCGGCCCGACGGGCGCGCTCCCGATCAGCTCCGCCCCACCACGGTCACGCGCGACTTTCTCCTGCACCCGGAGGGCTCGGTGCTCGTGGAGTTCGGCGCGACGAAGGTCATCTGCACCGCGTCGGTCGAGGACAAGGTCCCGCCCTTCCTCAAGGGGCAGGGGCAGGGGTGGGTTACCGCCGAGTACGCGATGCTCCCCCGTTCGACGAACACCCGGACGCCGCGCGAGAACCGCGGCCCGAGCGGCCGGTCGCAGGAGATCCAGCGGCTCGTCGGGCGAGCGCTCCGAGCCGTCATCGATCGCAGCAAGCTCGGCGAGCGGACGGTGTGGGTGGACTGCGACGTGATCCAGGCCGACGGGGGCACGCGGACCGCCGCCATCACCGGAGGCTTCATCGCCGTGGCCGACGCGATCTCGCGCATTCCCGGTCTTCAGACAGCGGCCGCGATCCGCGACTGCGTCGCCGCGATCAGCGTGGGCGTCGTCCAGGGCCAGGCGGTGCTCGACCTGAACTACGTCGAGGACTCGACCGCCGAGGTCGACATGAACGTCGTCATGACCGGTGCCGGCGAGTTCGTGGAGGTGCAGGGCACGGCGGAACAGGTACCATTCGGCCGGGCCCGGCTGGACGCGCTCCTGGCGATCGCCGAGGGGGGCATCCGTCGTCTCGTCGGGCTCCAGCGCCGCGCTCTTGACGCGCGTGCCGAGCGCGCTTTCACCCTCTAGAGGGATTCTCGTTCTCGCCACGCTCAATCCCGCCAAGGGACGCGAGCTGCAGGCACTCCTCGGCGCCGTGCCGTTCCGGGTCCGGCTTTTCTCCGAGTTTCCCGGCGCCAGGCTGCCTGAAGAGACCGGGCGGACCTACGCCCAAAACGCGTTCGGAAAGGCGCACGCCGCTGCGAGCCTGACGGGCGCGCTGGCGCTCGGCGACGATTCAGGGCTCGAAGTCGACGCGCTCGCGGGCGCGCCGGGGCTCCACACGGCGCGGTTCGGCGGCCCGGGGCTCGACGACCGGGCGCGCTGGGGGCTCTTGCTCGAGCGGCTTCGTGACGTGGCGCCGGCGCGGCGGACCGCGCGCTTCCGCTGCGTGATCGCCCTGGTGGGCCCGGCGCACGGCGAGAAGGTCGTCGAGGGAGTCGTCGAAGGCATGATCGCGGAGGCGCCGCGTGGGAGCGGTGGCTTCGGCTACGACCCGGTGTTCTTCTACCCGCCGCTCGGCCGCACGTTCGCCGAGCTCTCCGACGAGGAGAAGGCCCGCGTGAGCCACCGCGGCCGCGCGCTCGAGGCCGCCCGGCGGCTCCTCACCGGGTGATATAGTCAGGTCCGGACGATTCGACACGATCATGCTGGCGGGGTGTGGCGCAGCCCGGTAGCGCACCTGCTTTGGGAGCAGGGGGTCGGAGGTTCAAATCCTCTCACCCCGACCATCTCTAGAGGAGAAGGCACGCATGAGAACCGTCGTCGTCTTGCTCGTAGCCACAGCTCTTGTCCTCGCCGGTCCGGTAGCCTGGGCCTACAACTGCCCGGTGGTGATCAAACAGGCGGAAGATCTCATCAAGAAGGCGGAAGCGGGGAAAGTGACGCCCGAGACCCGCCAGTTGATCGACGAGTCGAAGAAGCTGGTGGTCGAGGCCAAAGCCCACCACGAAAACGCCAAGACGAAGCGAGACCACGGCGACGCGGTCCGCAAGGCCAAGACCGCCGCCGCATTCGCCGAAGAGGCGATCATCCTTCAGAATCCCTAGCGCGCCGTCGGTGCGACGTCGGCGGCGGTTTGCCGGCAACGCGGTCTTCATCACGGGCGCCTCGTCGGGCATCGGAGCCGCGCTCGCCCGCGAGTTCGCCCGCGAGGGCGGCGACGTGGTCCTCGCGGCGCGCCGGCAGGACCGGCTCGAGGCGCTCGCGGCGGAGATCACGCAGGCCGGGCGCCGTGCTCTGGTGGTCCCCTGCGACGTCACCCGCGATGGCGACCTCGAGCGCGCCGCCGCCCTTACCCGGACAGCCTTCGGCAAGCTCGACATCGTTGTCGCCAACGCGGGCTTCGGGGTCGTCGGCGCCCTCGAGACCCTCTCGCTCGACGACTATCGCCGCCAGTTCGAGACCAACGTCTTCGGCGTCCTGCGAACCGTGTACGCGACCCTCGAGGACCTCAAGAAGACCCGCGGCCGGCTCGTCCTGCTCGGCAGCGTCAGCGGCCACGTGGGCGTTCCGGGCTCGTCGCCCTACTCGATGAGCAAGTTCGCAGTGCACGGCCTCGCCGCGTCGCTCGCGCCCGAGCTGGCGGCGCACGGCATCGCGGTGACGCTGATCAGTCCCGGCTTCGTCGAGTCGGAGATCCGTCAGGTCGACAACCGCGGCGTCTGGCGCCGGGAGGCGCCCGCGAGGCCGATTCCCGGGCTGCTCGTGATGTCGACGCCGACGGCGGCGCGGCAGATCGTGCGTGCGGTGGCGCACCGCCGCCGGGAGGCGGTGATCACCGGCTTCGGGAAGGCCGTGGTCTTCCTCCAGCGGCACGCGCCGGGGCTGCTCGCGGCCGTGGTACGACGTTTCGCTGTTAAAGGACGACGCGAACCGCGTTAAGATGGGCCGGGCGCCAAGGCGCCGGGGGGAGGCGAATGCTCCATTTCACGATCGACGGGTTCCGCGGATTCCGCTCGCGCTTCGACGACGCTCACCTGATCCAGGAGGTGCTCGAGGACGCGCCAGCGCAGCTCGGGCTGCGGCGGGCGATGCCGGCGTTCGTGCTGCCCTATTACAACGGTGTCGTGCCCGAGGACTGCGGGATCAGCGCGTTCGTGTTCCTGGCGGGCGGTCACTTCACGCTCCACACCTTCTCGTTCCGCGAGACGTACTTCGCCGATCTGGTCGCGCCCGACGACTTCGACCCGGCCAAGCTCCGGGCGCTCCTCGAGGCCGTCTTCCCGTGCGCGATCACGAGTGTGAGGGCCGTCGAGCGCCAGGACCTGAAGGACTCCGAGCCGGACGTCGACAATGACTTCGGGCCGCATCTCTTTCTCAACGTCGACGCGTATCAGGGCCCGCAGAGCCTGGACGCGCTCTTCGAGCTGTTCGACCGGCTCCCGGCCGACATCGGCATGACGCCGATCATGCGGCCCTACGTCATCCGCGACACCGTCGGCGGGAAGCCCGTGCTGAGCGCGATGACGATGATCGCCGAAAGCCATGTGAGTCTGCACGTGTTCCCCCACGAGGAACGCGCGTACTTCGACATTTTCTCGTGCCGCTTCTTCGACCGGACGTTCGTCGTGCCCCGGCTCCGGGCCCAGTTCCCCGGCGGCAGCGTTCAGGAAGCGCTGATCGCGCGGGGAAGCCGGTACCGCTATCTCCGGACCGAGCGGGCCGACGAGCACGCCAAGTCGCGCACCTGGCTTCCTCAGCGATAGGAGCGACCATGACCGGCGACCTTCGTTACGACGACCCGAGCCTGCTCCGCGAGCCCATGACCGTAGCCGAGGACAGCCCGCGTGGCAGCGTCCTCGCGCTCCTCGGAAGGATGCGGAAGTCCGCCTTCCAGGGGCGGAAGCTCGGCGAGGCGTTCGAGACCTGGAAGGGGATGATCGAGGGCGACAGCCTGATCTGCCTCGGTTACGCGGCGTCGATGTCGAGCGCCGGTATGTGGCCGCTCGTCACGTGGCTGGTGGAGCGCGGGTACGTGGACGTGCTCGCGTCCACCTCGGCCAACATCACCGAGGACCTGCTGGACCAGATGGAGGAGACGCGGGTCTACCGCGTCGATCCCGAGCACGTGGACGACGTGGCGCTCGCGGAGAAGGGGTACTACCGGTTCTACGACCACATCGTCTCCTCCAAGAAGTACGACCAGATGGAGACGGTCGTCACGGGCCGGTTCTTCGACGACCTGGCCGAGACGTGGCGGAAGCCCACGATCCCGACGGTGCGCTTGCTCTTCGAGCTCGGTCTCTGGCTCGACGCCAAGGGCTTCCCGAAGTCGATCCTCGCCACCGCGGCGCGGTGCCAGGTGCCCGTGTTCTGCTGCGGGTTGCCCGACGGCCCGATCGGCGAGGGCTACAGCACCTCGGCCAAGGCCGAGCAGGCGCCCGTGGTCGACTTCTTCAAGGACTACCGGATCGCAACCGACATCATGGACGTGGCCATGATGTCAAAACGAGGGACCTCGGTGGTCTTCCTGGGCGGCGGCGTGCCGAAGGACTTTCTGCAGATCACGGCGACGAGCGTCCGGACCCGCCACGGGAACGCGGATCCCACGCCGCACAAAGCCTCGATCCAGATCACGACCGACAACACCGTGTACGGCGGGCTCGGCGGCGCCACGCTCGCCACTGAATGCATCTCCTGGGGCAAGGAGGCGCACGGCAGCGACAACGTCATGTGCTTCGCCGACGTCACGATCGCGCTGCCGATCATCTGCCAGGGGCTCTCCGAGCACTTCGGGCGCGGGCACCGGCGCGAGCAGCCCAAGCCGTTGAAGCTCGCCGAGATCTTCTAGACCCGTCGCCATGCTGCGCCGCGTTCTGCTACTTACGCTGGCGGCGCTGCTCGTCAGTGCGCGAGGCCACGCGCAGGGTGACCACCCCACGCCCGACTCGTTTCGGATCGAGTGGGCGCGGCGCCCGACCTGGATGCGCCCGGGGACCGACGGATACCTTTACAACGATTCACGCTGGCGCTTGACCAACGTCCGCGTGCGCGCGCAGGTGGTCGATGGCGGCGGCCGCGTCGTTCGCGAGACGGTTGTCTCCGTGTTCGGCAACGCGGTGCCTGGGGCGCGGACGTTCTTCACCCTGCCGCCGCTCGCGGACGGCGAGGGCTATCAGCTCACGGTCACGAGCTTCGACTTGATCTCGCGAGAAAGCTCGTCGCCCGAGAGCCCGTAAAGGATCACGTCTCCCTCGACTACTTGCCTCGGCCGTGACCCTGTCCACGACCCTCGGCGTGACCCTCTTGGTGGCCGTCCCCGCGACCATCTTCGCGGTCGCGACCTTGACCTTTCCAGGCCCGCTTGTCCGCCCACTCGTGTCCCCACTCATGCTCCCAGCGGGGCGGCGCTTGCCGTTGCCACTGCTTCCAGTGTCCAGGCGGCACGTGATAGTACCTGACTGGCACCATCAGCACGGAGCGCGGAACGAATTGAGGGGCCACGTGAATCCACGGTCCGTCGTGTCCACGGCTGACGTGCCAGCCGCCATCGGTGAAGACCCAATATTGACCGCCGTAAAAGAAGAAGTTCGCCGGCGCGGCAGGAGCGTAGCGCACCGCCGGGGCCCCCGGAACGACGACCAGTTGCGGGGGTGCAGGAAGGTGAATTCCAATATCCACGTGCACCTGAGCGTCGGCCGGCCCTGACAGGATGAGTGCCAGCAGCGCGACGATCGTGAACTGGATGAGCATGAGCGATCCTCCTCTTACCGGTTCAGGCTCCGCGCCTGCGGTACCCCCGCGCCTCGTGAACCAGCGCATCGAGCAGGGAGTGCAAGAACGTTGCCGGGTCGCGGACTGGTCGCCCGGGTTGACCGCGGCAGATTCGGCGGCTAGTCTCGACGCTGGGAAAGGAGACCATCATGACGAGGATAAAGCATATCGCTATCCGTACCCCGGATCCTGAGAAGACCGCCGCCTTCTACAAGGAGGTGTTCGGCCTGAAAGAGGTCGGGCAGGCCAGGACGGGCTGCTATCTCTCCGATGGATACATCAACCTGGCGATTCTCAAGTCCCGGGATGAGGGGACGGCTGAGAGTCCTCGAGACGAGCCCGGGTACGCGGGCGTCCATCACTTCGGCTTCATGGTGGACGATGTGGACGAGACGTGCCGGAGGCTGGAAGCGGCGGGGGCCAAAGCCATGACGAACCGGACGGACGTGCGTCACGCCGCCGCCTCTGGCGCCCGCTCGTACTACGAAATCAAATACCAGGGCCCGGACAACCAGGAGTTCGACGTCACCGAGACCGGGTGGATCAGCGGGTAGACCATGTTCTCCCGTACGCAAGGAGCCCGCCGATGAGCTATCGCATCATTTCCGCCGACTGCCACATCGACATGACCTGGATGCCCGGCGATCTCTGGGTCAAGAACGCGCCCGCGAGGTTTCGGGACCAGGTCCCGCAGGTGCGCCAGACGCCGGATGGTCCGCGCTGGTACGCCGAAGAAAAGGAGCTCGGAGTCTTTGGCGGCCTCGGGTTCGGCTTCGACCGCGTGCAGCGGGGATTCTCGAAGCACGTGGAAAAGATGTTCGAGGTCGGGTTCTACGAGGGCGGCCCGCACCCGACCACGCCGGACTTGCGCCTGAAGGACCAGGACCTCGACGGTATCGACGCCGAGGTGATGTACGGGATCCTGGGGATCGGCCTGCGCATGCAGGACCGCGAGCTGATCCAGGCGGTGTACGAGATCTACAACGACTGGGCGGCGGGCTTCTGCAAGAGCAATCCACGGCGCTTCGTCGGCCTCGCGTGCATTCCCAACCATGATCCCGCGGCGGCCGCGACTGAGCTCCGGCGCGCGGCGAGGCTCGGGCTCAAGGGCGCTGACTTCGCCGTGTCCACCGCCGTGTTCCCCATCTGGCATGCCGCCTGGGATCCGCTCTGGGAGGCGGCGCAGGAATGCGGCATGTCGATCTCGTTCCACACCACGGGCTATCCCGTTCGCGAGCCCGCCGACGAGGCCATGAAGAAGGAATACGACCTGCGATACCGCGCCACCCGCACCACGATGTTCCAGATTGCCGCCTCCGAGTTTCTCGCCGGTATCGTGTTCTCGGGCGCGCTGGATCGGTTCCCGGGCTTCAAGTTCGTGCTCGGCGAGGCTGGCGTCAGCTGGCTCCCCTACATCCTCGATCGGATGGACGAGGAGTACGAGGACCGTTATTACCAGCTCAACCTATCGATGAAGCCCAGCGAGCTCTGGCGCCGGCAGGGGTACTCGACGTACCAGCACGAGCCTTCGGTGGCCTTGATGATCCCCCTCATCGGCGAGGACAACATTATGTGGGGCTCGGACTACCCGCACCCCGATGGCATCTGGCCCGATTCGCAGAAGTGGATCAGCCAGGATCTGGGATCGGTCAGCGCAACCGTCCGGCGCAAGATTCTCTGCGAGAACGCCGGGAAGCTGTACGGGTTGCTGTAACGGCGCGAGGAGGAGCCGCGGTCACACCGTCGCCACGCCCTCGACCTCGATCAAGAAATCCGGGTGGAACAGGCTCCTGACCACGATCAAGGTGCTGGCCGGAAGCTCCCCCGGGAACACCTCGCGGCGCACTTCGGCCACGGCCGGGAAATCCTCGATCTTCGTGATGTAGGTCGTGATCTTCATGAGGTTCCCCAGGTCGCCGCCCGCCGCCTGGAGGACGCCGCGCAGGTTCTGAAACGTCTGGCGTGCCTGGGCGCGCACATCGCCCTTGCCGACGATGGTGCCGCTCGCATCCCACGCCACCTGGCCGGAGATGTAGAGCAACCGACCGCCCTCCATCCGCGTCGCCATCTTGTAGTTGGCCACGGGCTTCGCGTCCGGTGTGGCAATCGTGCTGTATGGCATGGTCGGGCCTCCTCCGCGCGTCGCTCTACGCCACGGCCGCGATCACTTCGATTTCCACCAGGAACTCCGGGCGCGCCAGCCCCGGAATCTCGACCAGGGTCGAGGCCGGGTAGTCGCCAGCGTAGAGCGCGCGACGGACCGGGGCGCCATGCTGCCGCCAGGAGTCGATGCTCAGCACCCACGTGGTCTCTTTCACCACGCTGGCCGGCGTGGCGCCGGCGGCGCGCAGTACGTGGCCGATGTTCTCGTAGACTTTCTCGGCCTGACGGCGCCAGTCACCCGTGCCCGCCACCGAGCCATCGGAGTTGTTCGCGACCTGGCCGGCCAGGTAGAGCAATCGGCCGCCGTTGACGATCACTCCCTGATAGAAGTCTCCGCCGTGCTGTTCCACGTTGTATTTTTCCAGCAACGGCTTGCCCTGCGCGGAGCCGGCGAGATCGACCACCAGCTCCACCTCGATGAGCATGTTGGGGTCGGCCAGGCGACGCACGACCAGGCCCGTCGACGCCGTGCGGGAGCTCCCGAAGAACTTGGCGCGCTCCGCGCGACCGCTGGCGTTGTAGGCCTCGATGTCCGTGACGTAGACGAGCTGCTTGACGGCGTCGTCGAACTTCGCCCCCGCCCGGCCCAGGATGGATTGCAGGCGCTCGAAGGTGCGATGCGCCTGTGGGGCCATGCCGCCGGCGACGAGACTGCCATCGGGGGTTCGCCCCGTCAGCCCGGCGGTGAACAAGAGTCGCGATGGATTGACACTCACCCCCGGCATGAAGCCCCGACCCCTCTCGACCGGACGTTCGGCAAGAATTTCCCGGCGGTCCATGGCCTCCTCCTCTCAGAGAAGCGTGACGATCAGGGATGATCGGCTCGCGGCGCCGGCCTGTCAAGCGGAAGAGTTACTTGATCTCGGTCTTCGACTTCCACTTCACGAGCCCGGGGTCAATCTCCTCCAGGAGCTTCGTGTAGATCACGCTTTCGGGCGGGAACTTCTGCTTGATGCGGTCGAGCGAGTGCAGGAAGTCCACGAATTCGCCCATGCCGCGCGGGATCTTCTCGTTCATCTCCATCGAGTAGATGTTGAGCGCCATGATGTCGCGGGTCAGCGCCTCGTCCGTCTTCATCTCGCGGGCGACGATCTTCACGCTCGCGTCGCGATCGTTGTTCAGCGTGTCGGTGGCCTTCCGGAGCGCGCGAAGGATTGCCTTCAGCGTGTTGGGGTTCTCCTTGAGCATCTTGCCGCTCGCCACCACGCCGGCGTGCACGTGCAGCCAGTCCACCTGGCCTTCCTTCCCGGGGATGAAGCTCCGGTTGCCGGTGAAGTAGACCTTGCCGCCCGCCTGCTTGACGGCGTTGAACACCCACGGCGCCCAGGCGGCCATGGCGTCGATGTCGCCCTTGGCGAGCGCGGTCACCGCGTCGGGCGGCGCGAGGTTCACGAATTGAAGCTTGTTGAAGTCCACACCGCTGTCACGGGCCATGGCCTGGATGGCCATCGTGACCGAGGCGCCCTTGGGCATGCCGATCTTCACCTTCTCGAAGTCCTTCGGCGACCGGACGATCTCCTGCCCCTTCTTGCCGAGGACGATCTGCTGGGTGCCGGCGATGTCGCTCTGGGGGGCGATGTTGTAGATCGTCTGCCCGGCGGCGGCGATGGGCACGACCATCGTGGCGGTGGCGGTGCCGAGGTGGATGTTGCCGGCGCCCCACATCGACGGCAGGTCGGTGCCCGCGATGTACCAGCGCGGATTGACCTTGATGCCCTCGGCCTTGAAGTAGCCGAGCTGGTCGGCGACGGCGAACTGCGAGGACATCTGCGCGTCGCGCACGAGCCAGGCGTCGATTTCGGTGAGCTCGGGCTTGCCCTGGGCGAGCGCGTCGCCGGTCAAGGCGAGGAGCGAAATCAGAAGGGCGAGCAGGGTGGGCATGCGAAGCTCCTTTCAGGCCGCGGCGCGCCAGCGTAGCAGCCGGCGCTCGACGGTGAGCAACAGCGTGTTGATCAGCGATCCCAGGAGTCCCAGGGTCAGGGCCCCCATGACGATCTGCGCGGGGTTGAAGAACGTGCGGCCTTCCATGATGAGGTGGCCGAGGCCGGCGTCGGCCCCCATGAACTCGGCGCCGACGATCACGAACAGCGCCAGGCCGACGCCGACGCGCAGGGCGACGACGATGCCGGGCAGCGCGGCCGGCAGCACCACGCGGCGGACGAGGTCCGCGCGGGAGGCGCCCAGGCTGGCGGCCGCGCGCAACAGCACCACGTCGACGCGCAGCACGCTGGCCGCGATGGCGACGAACATCGGAAAGAACGTCGTGTAGCCGATGAAGGCGATCTTCGAGGCCTCGCCGAGGCCGAACCAGACCAGGAACATCGGCAGGAAGGCCAGCGGCGGGATCGGGCGCACGAACTCGATCACGGGCTCCGCCATGAGACGCAGCGGCACGCACATCGCGACGAGCAGGCCGAGACCGAGCGCGGCCAGCGCGGCGAGGCCGAAGCCCTGGGCCACGCGGCCCAGCGATGTGAGAAAGTGACGTGTCAGCTCGCCACTCCACGCCAGCTCCAGCCCGACCCGGCCGACCTCCCCCGGCGTGGGCAGCAGCACCGGGTTGACGACGCCGAGCCACGCGTTACCGTGGGCGACGGCGGCCCACAGGGCGAGCGCGCCCAGCAGCGCCACGGCCCGCGTCGCCGCCGCGTTCACGCGCGCACCTTGGCGACTTCCTCCCGCAGAACGCGCGTGATGTCGCTCTCGTACCGCGTGAACTCGTGCGCGAAGCGGTCACGGACCTCCGGCAGCTTGATCGGGAAGACCTGCTTGATGCGACCCGGCACCGACGTCATGACGACGACGCGGTCGGCCAGGTAGACGGCCTCGCGGATCGAGTGAGTGACGAACAGGATCGTCTTGTGCTCCACCCGCTGGATGCGCGACAGCTCGTCCTGCAGCACCTCGCGCGTCTGAGCGTCGAGCGCCCCGAACGGCTCGTCCATCAGGATGACGGCGGGGTTGTTGGCGAGCGCCCGGGCGATGGCGACGCGCTGCTTCATGCCTCCCGATAGCTGGACCGGAAACTTGTCTGCGTGGGCGCTGAGGCCGACCAGGTCGAGATAGCGGTCGACGGTCCGGCGCCGCTCGGCGGCCGGCCGGGACTGGAGCAGCGGCCCGAACTCCACGTTGCCGGTGACGGTGAGCCAGGGGAACAGCGCGTACTCCTGGAACACCACGCCGCGCTCGGGCGCGGGCCCACTCACCGGCCGGCCGTCGACCAGGACGGTGCCGGTCGTGGGTACCAGGAATCCGGCGACGATGTTCAGCAGCGTCGACTTGCCGCAGCCCGAGGGACCAAGGAGGCACACGAACTCGCGCTCGGCCACGTCGAGGTCGATCTCCTCCAGCGCCGGCATCGCGCGACCCGGCGCGCCGAAGGACTTGGCGACGCGCTGGATCTGGATCTTCGGGCCGCTGGCCGTCATCACGCGGGATGCTGCCAGCGGGTCAGCCGGCGCTCCAGCAGCCGCACGAGCCCGTTGCCCGCGTAGCCGAGGAGCCCCAACACCACGGCGGCGCCGAGCATCTGCGGCACGAGGAAGAAGTTGCGACCGTCGTTGATGAGGTAGCCGAGGCCGTGCTCGGCGCCGATGAACTCCGAGATGACGATGACGAAGAACGCCAGCGCCACGCCGAGCCGGAGCCCGGTCAGGATATCCGGCAGCGCGGCCGGCAGGATCACGCGCGTGAACAGCGCGACGCCGCGCGCGCCGAGGCTCTGGGCTGCCCGCACGAGGAGCGGGTCGATCTGCCGCACGCCGGTGACGGTGGTGAGGAAGATCGGAAAGAACGTCGCGTACGTGATGAACCCGATTTTGGAAGCCTCGCCGATCCCCACCCACACGATGAACATCGGCAGCAGCGCCAGCGGCGGGATCGGCCGGAGCACCTCGACGAGCGGCTCGACCACGTTGCGGACCGGCGTGAGATGCCCGGCCGCCAGGCCGAGCGCGACGCCGAGGGCCGCGCCGACGCCGAAGCCCATCGCGACGCGTTCGAGCGTCGCCGCCAGGTGGATCCAGAGCGGGCCTCGTACCGCCATGTCGAGCACGCTGCCGAGCACGAGCCAGGGGCCGGGCAAGAAAATCGGGTTGAAGAGCTTCAGCACAACGACGGCGCCCGAGAGCAGACTCCAGAGAGCCAGGAACGCGCCGATGGCGGCGAGGCGCAGCGTGAGCGCGCGCCCGCGCGGCGGTTGGGAGCCGCGAAGTCCCGCGTCCATCAGCTCGGGCACACTGCTCAAGAATTGGGCCACCGGCGAGCCTCCGCGCGATCGGGGCCGAGTCTAGCAGAGCGTAGGCAGGCAGGCGTGGCTGTGCGTGCTCGGCCGGCCGAAGGATCGTGCGGGCGGGCTTTAGCGGTTGTCCGCGCAGTTGGGGCTTGCTAGGCTGAGCCTCCGGGCGCGGATCGTCCGGATCATGAAACTCTCGAATGAAGGGTCGAGGGCAGATGCTATGCCGTTGGTATCGTTCCACAATGTGGAGAAAACCTACCGGTCGCTGCAGGGCGTCGAGTATGGGGCGGTGGAGCACTTCAGCATCGAGATCGAGGCCGGGGAGTTCTTCTGCCTGCTCGGCCCCAGCGGGTGCGGCAAGACGACCGTGCTCAAGATGCTCGCGGGCTTTGAGGCCCCTACGGCAGGGCACATCCTGATGGACGGTCGTCCGGTGACCGGCGCCAGTCGCGACCGGGGGGTGGTGTTTCAAGGGGATGACTCGCTCTACGGCTGGCTCACCGCCGTCGAGAACGTCGAATTCGGGTTGCGCATGCGGCACGTGCGCCGGGCTCCGCGGCGCGAGCGCGCCATGCACTACCTGGGGCTCGTCGGTCTCAAGGGCCAGGAGAAGAAGTATCCTGCCGAGCTTTCCGGCGGGATGAAGCAGCGCATCCAGATCGCACGGGTGCTGGCAAACGAACCGAAAATGCTGCTCATGGATGAGCCCTTTGCCGCACTGGACGCACAGACCCGTTCGCTGATGCAGGAGGAACTGGCCAACATTTGGCAATCCACGCGTACGACCGTTCTCTTCATTACCCACGACATCGACGAGGCCGTCACGCTGGGCAAACGCATCGGCGTGATGCACGCTGGGCCCCGATCGCAGGTGAAGGGCGTGGTTGAGGTCGCGCTGAATGGGGCGCGCAGCCGCACGGACGACGTGTTCCTGCAATACTACAAGCAGGTCTACGAGATGATCCGTGATGAAGTCGCCAAAGCCATAGCCCGCGCGGAATAGCGAATGCCCCCCGTGGAAAATCCAACGGCCAGGGACACCAACGCGGGCCGGAGCCTGTTAATCCCCGGCCCGGGGGGCGTCGCGCGACGCCTGTGGAGCGTGTACGGAGGCTACGCGCTGGGGTTTGTCAGCCTGTTCATGATCTGGCAGTTGGCATCCCTCTACGTGGTCAGCTCGGTGCTGTTCCCGCCGCCGACGGTTGTGTTCAGCAAGGGCCTGTTGCTGGTGCGCAATGGCGTGTTGTTGGAGCACCTTGCCGCCAGCATGCAGCGCATCTTGGCCGGGTTCATTGCCGGCTCCCTGTTGGGCATTCCCATCGGGTTGGCCATGGGTTCGTTCTGGCCCGTGCGAAAGCTGCTCGAGCCTTACACGGAGTTCCTGCGTTTCATACCGTCGGTGGCCATGATCACCGTGGCGGTGATCTGGTTCGGGATCGGCGAAGGCGCCAAGATCTTCCTCATCATCTACACGACGATCTTCATCGTCATTCTGAACACGGCGGCGGGCGTGTCGGCGATCGCTCCCAACAAGATTCGGGCGGCGCAATCCCTGGGAGCGACGCGGGCGCAGATCTTCTTTCATGTGGCGTTGCCGGCGACCGTTCCCTACATCCTCACCGGGATGCGCCTGGCGATGGGCAATTCCTTCACCACCATAGTGGCGGCAGAGCTGATCGCCGCCAACGACGGGCTGGGCAAGATGCTTTGGGATGGACGGTTGTTCATGCTGGTGGACGAAATCTTCGTGTCCCTGGTCACCCTGGGGCTGCTCGGTTTCGCCGTCGACCGCATGTTCCGCTGGAGCATCTATACGTTCGCAGGCAAATATTCGCCGGCGACCTAGTTTGCCGGCAGGGAGGGCGACTGTCATGTGGACTCGCGGCGCACAATGCCTGCTCGTGGTGAGCCTGCTGGCTTGGAGCGTCGCCGCATGGGCGCAGACCAAGATGACCATCGCCACCGGGGTAGACCCTGTATTTTCCGCGTACTACGTGGCCCAGCAAGAGGGGCTGTTCAAGAAACACGGGCTGGACGTGCGAATCAACACGGGGCCGTCCGGCTCGGCCATGGTGTCCTTTCTCATCAACGGCCAGATCGAATCGGCCTTCGGCTCCGAGATCGCCGGAGTCAGCAACCACAACCTGGACCCCAACGTGGTGGTCGTGGCCCAGGCCACGCGCCTGGTGCGCTGGATCGCCGTGGTGGGCCGCAATATCGACAACCTGGATCAGCTGAAAGGCAAGAAGGTCGGCGTGGCCCGCGGCTCCGGCGGCGAGGTGTTCTGGCTGGCCATGCTCGACAAGCTCAAGCTCAACGCGGCGGACTACACGGTGGTCAATGTGGAGGCGCCGGAGATGGTGGCGGCCCTGGAGCGCGGCAACATCGATGCCTACGCCGTGTGGGAACCCTGGGTGACCCGCGGCTTGGCGGCCGTCAAGAACACCAAGGTGCTCAAGGACCAGGAAGGCATCCTCGAGCAGGGCGTGTACATCTACATGAACCTGGGATGGATCCGGAAGAACCCGGCGCAGGCCGAATCGTTCATGCGCGCGCTGGTCGAGGCGACGGACATCATCAACAAGGACCGCAAGCGCGCCGCCAAGGACGTGTCCGACTTCCTCAAGAATCTGGACCCCCCGCTGGTGGAGCAGCTCATGACCAAGCTCACCTTCGACATCGAGCTGGGAAACTCCACCATCGGCATGTTCCGGCTGGCCGAGGCGCAGCTCAAGCAGCAGGGCAAGCTCAGCAAGCCTCTCGACTACGGCGCATTCGTGTACCCGGACCTGTTGCGCAAGGTTCAGCCCGTGAAAGTCAACTACAAGCCGTAAAAGGACGCGCCTGACACAGCGAGCACCCCGCTACGGGCTGAGCCTGCCGAACCGCGGCGTGCTGTTCGGCGCGACGAGCAGCGACGAGCTGCTCGAAGTATCCGAGCAGGCCGACGCCTCCGGCGCGTTCGATTCCGTCTGGGTCGGCGACAGTCTCTTCGCCAAGCCGCGGCTCGAGTCCCTCGTGCTGCTCTCGGCGATCGCCGCGCGCACGCGGCGCGTCAGGCTGGGCACGTGCTGCCTGTCGACGTTTCCCCTGCGCGATCCCATCTTCCTCGCCGCGCAATGGGCCGCCCTCGATCTCCTCTCGCATGGCCGAATGATCCTGGGCGCGTGCGTCGGCGGAAGCCTGCCGCGCGAAAGGGCCGAGGCCGAGTTCGCACCGTTCAAGGTGAAGCTCATCGAGCGCGGACCCAGGCTCGAGGAAGGCATCACGATCCTCCGACGTCTCTGGACCGAGGATCGCGTCAGCCACCAGGGCCGCTTCTATGAGTTCCACGATCTCACGCTCGAGCCGAAGCCGGTCCAGAAGCCATGCCCGCCGATCTGGATCGCGACCAATCCCAAGCCCGAGGTGACTCGACCACAGGTGATGGACCGAGCGCTGCGGCGCGTCGGGCTCATGGCCGATGGCTGGATGACCGATAACACGCCGGTCGGCCGCTTCAAGGAGCGCTGGGCGCTGATCCGCCACGTCGCGCGTGAGGCCGGTCGCTCGACGGAACCGATGGAGTCCGCGCTCCACCTCATGGTCAACATCAACGACGACCAGAGCGCAGCGTTCGAGGAGTCTGTGAAGTTCCTCCAGACCTACTACAGCCCCGCAATGACCCGCGAGTACATCCAGAGCTGGCTCGCGTGCGGCCCGCCGGCCGCCGTCATCGAGAAGATCCGCGCCTATGTCGACGTCGGCTGCACGACCCCCATCTTGAGGTTCGCGTCGTGGGACCAGAAGGGACAGCTCGCCCGCGCCCTCGCCGACGTCATGCCGGCAGCGCTCGCGCTCCAGGTGTCGCCTGACGGCGGGTAGCGAGGGGCTCGGAATGCGCCGCGCCATCACGCGGCGGGACTTCCTCAACGGCGTCGCGCTCAGCGTCGGCGGGGTGCTGCTGTCGCCGCACGAGGCGTTCGGGCTGCGCTTCGACGACGCAGCGCGCGGCACGGCGCCGTACCCGCCCGCGCTCACGGGACTGCGCGGCAGCCACGAAGGCTCGTTCGAGGTCGCCCACGCGGTGCGGGACGGGTCGTTCTGGAAGACCGTGGGCCCGGCCGCCGACAACGGCGAGACCTACGATCTCGTGGTCGTGGGCGCCGGCATCAGCGGGCTGGCCTCGGCCTGGTACTTCCGCAAGACGGCCGGCCCCGCCGCGCGCATCCTCATCCTCGACAACCACGACGATTTCGGCGGCCACGCGCGGCGCAACGAGTTCCAGGTCGGTAAGCGCACTCTGATCGGCTACGGCGGCACGTTCGCCATCGACAGCCCGGCGCCGTACAGTCGAGCCGCGAGCGCCCTGGTGGCCGAGCTGGGCGTGGACGTCTCGCGCTGGGAGCGCATGCTCGAGCGCGGCCTCTACGCCAGGCTCGGCATGGGCGCGGCCGTCTTCTTCGACCGCGCGACGTTCGGCGCCGACCGGCTCTTGCGTGCGCCCGGCAAAGGCGAGGCCGACCCGTGGCCGGCGTTCCTCGCCCAGGCCCCGCTGTCGGAGGCAGCCAGGCGCGACATCCGGCGCCTCGTCAAGGAACCCGCCGACTACCTCCCCGGGCTCGACGACGACGCGAAGAAGGCGCGCCTCGCGCGGATGAGCTACGCCGACTTCCTGGCGAAAAGTGCCGGCTGCCATCCCGACGTGCTGCCGTTTTTCCAGGCGCGCCCGCACGCACTCTACGGACTGGGCATCGACGCGGTCTCGGCGCTCGACGCTTGGGGCCTCGGCCTGCCCGGCTTCGCGGGTATGAAGCTGGGCCCGACCGCCGGACCCGGGATGGGACTCGACGCGCGCCCTGGCCGGCGCTCGCCGTTCGTGCACTTTCCTGACGGCAACGCGACCCTCGCGCGGCTACTCGTCCAGCGGCTGATCCCACGCGCCGTTCCCGGTCGCAGCGTTGCCGATGTGGCGGTAGGGCGTGCCGACTACACGCGGCTCGACGAGCCGGGGCCGGCGCGCCTGCGCCTCAACAGCACGGTCGTGCGCGTGCGCCACGCCGGCGATTCGGCGCAGGCGGCGGAGGTCGAGGTCAGCTACGCGCGCCGCGGGCGGCTGGAAAGCGTGCGCGGTTCGAACTGCGTGCTGGCGTGCTGGAGTAGCGTGATCCCATACCTCTGTCCCGAGCTGCCCCAGGACCAGCGGGAGGCGCTCGCCGACGCGGCCAAGGTCCCGATCGTCTACACCAACGTCGTGCTCCGGGACTGGACCAGCTTCCACGCGCTACGCGTCAGCCAGGTGCACTGCCCGGGCAGCTTTCACACGTCGGTGGACCTGGACCTGCCGGTGCGCGTGGGGCGCTACTGCCCGCCGCGCCAGCCCAACGAGCCGATCGTGGTCCACATGATGCGCACGCCCTGCCTGCCCGGACTGCCAGGGCGCGAGCAACACCGCGCCGGCCGCCGCGAGCTGTTGGCGACGACCTTCGAGACGTTCGAGCGTAACGTGCGGGAGCAGCTCGCGCGAATGCTGGGGGCAGGCGGCTTCGACCCGGCGCGTGACGTCCTGGCCCTCACCGTGAACCGCTGGCCACACGGCTACGCGTATCAGTACAACTCGTTGTGGGACCCGTTCTGGATCGACGGCGGCCCGCTGCCATGCGTGGCCGCGCGCCAGCCGTTCGGCCGCATCGCTATCGCCAACGCGGACGCGGCGGCCTACGCCTACACCGATGCGGCCATCGACCAGGCCCACCGCGCGGTCGGCGAGTTGCTGCGGCTCACGGTCGCGCCCGCCACAGGAGCGCGGCCGTGAGCCACGAGGGGTCTAGACGCGAAACCTATCGAGCCGGGGCTGGCGCCGCCGCCGAGGGCGACTGCCCCGGGGTCGTGGCGACGACAGGATATTTTGCGCACGCCGTGAGCCCGACAAGTAACGTGATCAGCGCGAGCGCGAGCGTCGTGGATTTCAGTTGCGAGTACATGGAATCGTCCTCCTTTTCTATGGCCACGTCCATGTGCACACGCAGTGCCAGCCGCACCAACCGTCGGTGAATTCGAGGCTTAGAGTTCCTTCGGGTCTGGCGCGTGACAGGCAGCCCCGAGCGGTTGACGAGAGTTGTCAGTCGACAGGAGAACCGCAGAAATCGCCATGGCCTTACAATCTCACTCCGTGGGATTCGAGTGACGTCCACCCGCACGCCGGGACAGGGGGATTCATGATCAGGCGCGAGTTTCTCACCGGAATCGCCGCCCTCGGGGCGACCGTGCTCCTGCCCAGGGGCGAGTCGGAGGCTCAGATGGCGATGACGCAGGCGCATCGAATCGACGTCCACCACCACCACACACCTCCGCCGTACGTCGCCGCGATCACAGCGAGGAACATCCCGGGCCCCGTGCGCGACTGGACGCCGGAGAAGTCGATCGCCGACATGGACAAGGCGGGGGTCGCCATCGCAATCACCTCCATCACCACGCCCGCCATGAGGTTCCTCGACGACGCGGGCGCGCGCCAGCTCGCGCGCGAGTGCAACGAGTACAGCGCGAAGCTGGTCGCTGACTCCAAGGGCCGTTTCGGCATGTTCGCGGCGATGCCCATGCCCTACGTCGACGCCACCCTTCACGAGATCGCGTACTCGCTCGATACGCTCAAGGCGGATGGGATCGGCCTCCTGACGAGCTACGGCGACAAATGGCTCGGCGATTCGGCGTTTGCGCCGGTGATGGACGAGCTGAATCGCCGCAAGGCGGTGGTGTACACGCATCCCACCACGGCGAACTGCTGCGCGAACCTCATGCCGGACGTGCCGGAGTCGATCATCGAGTGGGGCACCGACACGACGCGCACGATAGCCAGCCTGGTGTTCAGCGGCACCGCCGCGCGCTGTCAGGACATGAAGGTCATCTTTCCCACGGCGGCGGAACCATGCCGTTCCTGACCGAGCGCTTCGTCCGACTGCCGCTGATCAACAAGAACCTCGCCGCGCGTGTACCGAACGGCGTGGAGCACGAGCTCAAGCGGTTCTACTACGACACCGCCCAGGCGTCCCACCCGATGGCGCTCGCATCGCTCACCAAGCTTGTCCCGGTGTCGCAGATCGTCTTCGGCACCGACTTCCCATACCGCACCGCCGCAGACCACGTGAAGGGACTGACGGCGTACGGGTTCAGCGCGAGCGACCTGGCTCGCATCGACCGAGAGAATGCGGTGCGGCTGATACCGCGCCTGAAGGGGTAGCGTCAGCTCGCGCCGGCCGGCAGAAACCTCGGCGTCCTCGTTCTCAGCGCAATTCATCGGAGGCGAGTGAATGCAGTGTCCCCGGTGCCATGCGGAGAACGCCGCGGGCATGCGATTCTGCGGGCAGTGCGCGGCGCCGCTCGCGTCAGTCTGCCCTTCATGCGGTGCGGCCAATCCTCCTGAGAACAAGTTCTGCGGGCAGTGCGCAGCCCCGCTCGGTCAACACACCCGGCCACGTTTCGCGAGTTACGAGCTCTTGCCTAAGACCTTCGCGACCGACGGACTGCTCGCCGATTGACGCGAGGAGCCTAGAACATGCCGTGTCTACAAAACCGAGGGAAGAGGGGCGCTTGATGCCCGTAACACCTTTCCACTTCGGGCCCGGTCTCTTGGGGAAGGCAGTCGTGAACCGATACTTCTCCTTCACTTCCTTCGCGATTACTCAAGTCGTCATTGATGTAGAGACAGCCTACTATCTCGTCCGCAACGAGTGGCCTCTGCACCGAGCGTTTCACACCATGCTGGTCGGCACGGCGGTCGGGGTCGTGGTCGGGGTGCTCCTACATGTCGTAGGCCGCATCGCCGATCGGCGGCTGCGGTGTTTCGGTAGCAGCCTTCTGTCTCGGTGGCAAGAGTGTGAGCTTATGGCCGCGCTCATCGGTGGCGCTTTCGGGGGTGCCAGCCACTCATTGCTCGACAGCATGATGCACTCTGACGTTCAACCGTATTGGCCTTGGGCCACAGGCAACCCGCTGCTCGGGGTAGTGGGTCTAACTACTCTTCACCTGTCATGCATTGCGGCCGGGGTCGTGGCAGTCGGTATTCTGCTGGCGAAGGCAGGAGCTGAGAGGCGAACGGTCTAGCATGGCCGGCGCTATCCGTACGAGGGGGAAGCCGTGACGGCATCGCGCATTGTGCGCCAGTTCGGTCGGTTCGCTTCCTTCGCGCTTGCGATTTCGCTGATCGTCGCGCCGGCGTTGGCCGCCGATGATTCCAAGGAAGCCTTGGCCGCGCTCGTCAATGGTGGCCATGTTGCACTGATTCGCCATGGTAACGCGCCGCCCGGCTACGGCGGTGACCCGCCCGGCTTCAAGATCGACGATTGCACGACGCAACGGAACCTAGATGAAGTAGGGCGCCAACAGGCCAAGGCGCTTGGCGAGTCCTTCCGCAACCACGGCGTGCGCGTGGACCGGATCCGGTCCTCGCCCTGGTGCCGCTGTATGGAAACGGCCCACCTGATGGCTGTCGGCCCGGTTGAGAGTTCGTGGGCCCTTGTGCCGGACATGAATCCGAATGCCACTGCGCGTCTCCTCGAGTTGAAGGAGATGGTGTCCGCTTGGCGCGGACCGGGCACGCTCGTGCTGGTGACTCACGCCCTGACCGTTCGGCCGCTGATCGGAATCCTGCCGGACCAGGGCGAGACGGTGGTGCTCAAACCGACGCCCGGTAGAGGGCCGGGTGTCCACGTTGTGGGCAGGATCGCGGCGCCCCAATAGGGACGGATAACCTCGCGCTTGAGTAGGTGAACCGGCACGACGACCCGATCGCGGCCATGAATACGTGGAGCCCGACGACCATCATCTTCGACAAATCTGATTCGGCAGTGGCATGGGCGCGCGGCACAGTCTCCTCGAAGCCCTCGCTAAGTGACCGAGTGGCCCGTGAACGGTCGGGGAGATCCCCGCAGTGAAGGGGGTCTTCTCCGGCGTCGTTTTGCCGGGTCGGCGGCCTGCTGTGTAATTTGCTCGGTATGTAAAAACTATCGGGAAAGTTTCGTCGCGGGCGAGCGCGTCAGGTTCGTTGCACCACGCGATTCGCGTACGGCGTTTCGATGATAAGGACGTGCGGGCTGGCCATCAGCCTCTTGGGCATCCTCTCGTGGGCTCCTTCCGCTTGACGTGAGCTCGAGCGGCGTCGCGCCGACGCGTGATGCAATCACGCGTCGCTCTTGCGGTTCGGCCTGCGACAGAACGTAGCGGCAGGTGAACCGAGAGTCCGACATTCTCCGGCGTAATGCCAGATGACGATCCGTTCGCCGCCCGAGCGCCCTCCGCAACGATGGACTCGCAGTGGGAACCACCCACTACTCGCTGGGCGGCACACCGCTTGCATTCGGGTTCGCACATCGCTTACGGAAGGACGCGGCGGCTCGCATCCGATGCACGTGCCGACGTGGCGTCGACCCCCGATTCCACCGGTGCCGACACCCCCGAAAGGAGGAGCAGCATGAAGAGCAAGACCATAGCGAGTATGAATTACATGATGCCGTCGAGGTGGGGTGGCCGCGGCAGCGCGATCCCGCTGCTGCGGATCGCGACCGACCCGAGGACATGGGTGTTCGCCGGTGCCGCCGCCGCCGCAGGCGGCCGCGCGCTCGGCCGGTGGCTCACACGCTTCGACCTCCGAGGCCGGACGGTCCTGATCACCGGCGGCACGCGCGGCCTCGGGCTCGAGCTCGCGCGACAAGCCGGGCGCGCAGGGGCGCGGGTTGCGATCTGCGGTCGCGACGCCGACACGCTCGCCCGCGCGAGCGAAAGCCTTTCGCAGACGGACGTGGCCGTCCTCGCGACGACCTGCGACGTGACCGATCGCCACCAAGTGGCGGAGCTGATTCGCTCCGTACAAGCCGGGTTCGGTCACATCGACGTACTGATCAACAACGCCGGCATGGTCGAGGTCGGACCGGTCGGAGCCATGACCGCCGTCGACTTCGAGCGCGATATGGCCACGAACTTCTGGGGTCCGCTCAACGCCATTCTCGCGGTGCTGCCCCACATGCGGTCCAGAGGTGAGGGTCGCATCGTCAACATCGCGTCCATCGGCGGCAAGCTGAGTGTCCCGCATCTCTTGCCGTATAGCTCGAGCAAGTTCGCCCTCGTCGGGCTTTCCGAGGGACTCCGCGCGGAGCTCCGGGCGTCGGGCATCGTCGTGACCACGGTCTGCCCGGGATTGATGCGCACCGGAAGCCCGCGGCACGCGACGTTCAAGGGGCGGCACGACGCCGAGTACACCTGGTTCAATCTCGCGGATAATTTCCCTCTCCTGTCGATGGACGTGGAGCGCGCGGCGCGGCGGATCTTGAGGGCCGTGCGGTACGGGAACTCGCACGTCGTCCTGTCGCTTCCGGCGAAGGTCGCCGACAAGCTCCACGGGCTGTTTCCGGGATTGACCTCCGACGCGCTCGGTCTGGCCAACCGCTTGCTCCCCAGCACCGAGAGCCACGAGCACGGTGTCGAGGGTCTGCACTGCCGGCCGGTCGTCTCGGTGCCCTGGCTCGGTGCGCGCAGCGACCGGGTGGCGACGCGGCACAACCAGACCGGCTGAAACGCGGGGTCACGGCCGACGGAGGCCGGCGCGCCGGGTTTTGCCTGCGCGTCGGCCTTCCCCCGGCACGCCGAGGCTCTTCGGCCGGGCGGAGGACGCTCCCGCAGCGGGGCCGGTCGCAAGGCGCTCCGACTGTCCGCCCGGGGTGACACTTTTGAGTCACGCGTCCTCGGCGGTCTGTCACTCTGGTGCGCAGGTGTTAGGGACGAGCAACCCCTAAGTTGCTGACGCACTGCTAGTTTCCGCGACTGGCACCCCTCGTGCTTCCATTCTCAGATATGCGGACGGGTATTCCCTCCGGCTGCCTTTCTGAACACGACCCGATCCACGAAATCATGACCGTCGGTTGGTGGGACCGTCTGCGCTTGCAGCGCAGATCGACAGTTGTTGTGCTCGGACTCATGCTGTTCGTCGTCGCTGTCGCCGGGTGCGCGGGTTGCCCTGCGACTCCCTCAGCTTCCACGCCGGCGTGGTCGGCTCCGGCGTCACCGGCACCAGCTCCGGAAGGCTCAGCATCGGCTCCGACGCCGCCGGCCTCCAGAGCTCTGAGGTTGCCGCTCGCGCCGACCAACGGGTTCAGAACGCATGAGACTCTTAGAGACGTCCACTTTGGGCCTGGACGGTCCGATGCTCTGTGGGCCGACACCCGAGTTCTCGACGGTGCAGTTGGCTGGCTCAAGGAGAACCCCACCCGGCTTCTTCGGATCGAGGGATACACGGATGGCAGCGGCACCAGGGAGCAGAACCTGAGCATCGGCGAGAAGCGAGCGAGGTTCGTCATGAAGTACCTGGTGTCAAAAGGTGTGGAGGCCGCTCGCATCACGATTACGTCATTCGGCGCGGACCGCCCAGTGTGTACGGAGACGACGGAGGCGTGCCGAGCAAAGAACCGTCGCGTGCAGCTCCTTGTTAAGGAACGCTAAGCGAAAGAGGAACCCCTCTCCGCACTTGAGGGTGGAGGGGACGAGCATGCGTGTTCCGATTGGTATGATAGCGGTCCTTTTTCTCTGCGCCTTTCCCACGGATATTTATGCGGAGCCGACCCTTCACGGCTCCCAAGACTTCCAAACAAAAGCTTCATTTGATTTGGCTGTTCAGAAATCGATGGTACTTCGACTCGGTAAGAGCAGGTTGGAAACCAAGAGCGCATTCGTCACTTACACGAACGAATTCTTTGCGGGCAAGACGAACGCATTGAAGATTCAGTTCTTCACTCAGCCGATCGTAGGGGAAGCCCAAGCGAAGCTACTGAGGCACGATGACCGCGAAATGAGCAGGGGCGGCTATGCGGCGCTTGTTTTATTCCTGGATGAACGAGATCAGATTTGGCAAGCAAACTTAACCTATGTGATTCCCGGCACGACAGTTGTGAGGACGGTCGCATCGAGTCGTGATGAATTGACGAAATATTTCTCTGACTACCATTTCGATCGAAGTCGTCTGCGACTGAAGAGCAGAGGAACGTACAATACAGCACCAGATTCGAAGGATGACGGATTGACTCTTTCCTGGGACACGAATCTAGACATTCGGGTATTCGACCAAATCAAGAAATGAGTCTGAAGGCTGCCGAGGCGATTGACCATCCTCGTCATCCTCGTCATGCGGCTGATCGGGCTTGTCACCCGCCTTGCGCGGCCGGGCGGCAATGTCACGGGGTTGTCCTTCTTCTTCCTGGAGCTAGTCGGCAAGTGTCTGGAACAGTTCAAGCAGGCCGTTCCGGGGGGAATAGGACGTCGTCAGCCGTCCGTACACGTCGCCAGGTGGAAGGAGCACCCATGCTCACGTCCACAGGGTCGGCCAGCCCGCGAATGCAGAGGTGCGAACGCTGAGGTGCGAACGTGGAGGGCCCACGAGAGGATCACCGCAAAGAGTGCGTCAGTTACGTTCGCCTAACGGCGGCATTCGCCCTGTCACGGCTCCTCGAGGCCGTCGAGCGGTTGGTATCGAATAGGGCCCTAGAACTAGCCCGCAACTAGCCCGCCATCGTTGGGCGCACCTGGTGGTGTATCGTAACTGCCTGAGGCGCCTGTAGCTCAGCCTTCTCCGGCAGCGGGTTGTCTCCTGGAGCTTCCCCCAGGTGAGTATCTGGGGGAACCGTGTCGGGACTCGCGCCGTTGAGCAGACCCAACGGAGTCGCGGCTTCCTCTACACGCGGTCCACCCACCCAACGTTCCTGGTCAGGTTGAGGAGCTCGTGCTTCCTGACGCCCGTGTATCGATTTTGGCGCGCTCACGCAGTATAGTCTGGCTGCGCCCGATGCCGTACCGAGGTGAGGACATGCTCAAGATCGACGGTGTCACCCACTGGTCAATCCCGGTCAACGATCTGGAGGAAAGCGAGCGCTTCTACCGCGATCTGCTCGGTCTTGACTATCGCGGCCGGCTGGGCAACTCCCACATGGCGTGCTTCCACGTGGGCGGCCACGACATCCTGCTCTGCGAGCGCAAGGAGAAGCTCTACCGGACCCCGCAGCAGGACAACCGCCTGCATCACTCCTTCACCCTCTCGCCAGAGGAATGGGAGAAGGCGGTCCGGCTCTTCCACGAGCGAGGGGTGAAGGTCGAAGAGCTCATCTACCGCGAGCACGGCTTCTTCACCGGCCGCGAGCTGTACTTCCTCGATCCTTCAGGCAACCTGCTCGAGGTCCGTGATCCGACCTGGAAGGCGGGGATGGCGACCCCGGCGCTCGCGGACATCGTCGGAGTCGGAAGCCTGCCTCGCGACGCCGCTTGACATGGCAGCGAGTCTGACCCAATGAACAGCGCTTGGCCCATCGCGCTCAGCGCAAATTCAGCGCAGACACCAAAATGACGCCTCTTGAAACGCGTAACGTATTAGTTTATAAACACGCGCCTGTAGCTCAGTAGGACAGAGCATCGGACTTCTAATCCGAGGGTCGCAGGTTCGACTCCTGCCAGGCGCACCACGAAATCAATATGTTCTGAAAGGGCATTATTCTGCTGTCACCGAAAATCGGGAAGCCGCTGAACCCCATTTGAAGGTCAAAGGCCTCGGACCTGCCGAAACTCCAGAAGTGGTGTCAATTTCCGATCGTATCGGTCCGCCCGCCCTTACCCGCGGATCCCGATCCGGCTAGCGCAAATTCAGCGAAGACCTGTACCTCGCGCGGCCTCACCCCGTCTTCGGCGCCGTCAGCGGTGTCGCTTTCGTCGCCATCAGCGACGGTTTGGCCGCCACTGTGACGTGGGCTTGACTCTGGACCATGGTACAGGGTGGAAGCTGCCGGATAGGAGGTGGCAATGGAACGGGTTCCGCTGCGTGTCATCGCTTACCGGGCGCAAAGAACGGGTTGGGCCCCGCAGCATGGTCGGTCGTGTCGACAACCCCGGCGATCTCAGGGAGACGCGCCCGAAGCAGACGCTCAACACCTTGCCGGATCGTGACCTCCGCAAGGCTGCATCCCTGGCAGCCGCCCTCGAGGCGGATGTGCACGCGGCCTTCGGTGACATCAACCAGGGTCACTCGTCCGCGGTGGGCGCGACGGCGGGATTCACCTCGGAGTCGAGGATCCGGCGTACGCGCTCGGTCAGATGGGCGGGACTGCGCGACGTCGGAGTGAGCCCGGGCCACACGACTCGCACTTCGATCACTCCGGGCACCTGCGCACGCAGAAGCGCCTCGATATGTGAGGCTGCGGGCAGGACTGCGCCTGGCGATCCACTCGCTTCGAGGGTGACCACACCACCCTCAACGGCGACGACGCGTACCGAGCCTCCCCGAGCGATGATGGACGGCGTCACGCTACGGTCGACCACAGCGACGACTGCCGCGGCGAGGTCTGAACCTGCCAACGACGTCGGCAAAGATTCGGGCAGGGGCCCGCTGCCCGCACCGGCCTTCGACACCTTCTCTAGCACTGTATCGAGATCTGCGATCAAGTCCTCGGGCGCTTCGAGCCCGATCGACATGCGCAACAGATCATCCGGCACTGGTGACGAGGGTCCTTCCGTACTGCGGCGGTGTTCGATGAGACTTTCGACGCCGCCGAGTGACACGGCCCTTTTGAACACGCGGACCGTACCGGCCACGATCATGGCGTTGGCCTCGCCGCCGGCGACCCGGATGGACAGCATCCCACTGAACCCGCCGGTCATCTGGCGCGCCGCAACCTCGTGGCCGGGATGAGACGGCAGTCCAGGGTAGGCACCGCGGTCATTGCTTGATGCCCATCGAAGTGAGGAGCGATGGCGAGAGCGCTCTCGGACGAACGCTGCACCCGGACGAACAGTGTCCGCATCCAGCGCTGCAGCAGCCAGGCCTCGAACGGGCCGAGCACAGCGCCGGTGCTCCGGCGCCACGAGCGGATCCGCTCCCAGAAGGGATCGGCGCGCGCTGTGACCACCGCACCGGCGAGGACATCACTGTGGCCATTCAGGTGTTTCGTGGCCGAGTGGACCACGAGATCAGCGCCGAACTCGATGGGACGTGTCAAGACAGGGGTCGCCGCGGTGCTGTCGACCGCAACGCGCACATCCACGGTGTGGGCAATTTCTGCCACGGCCGCGAGGTCCGTGACATCCCACATTGGATTGGCCGGCGTCTCCACCCACAGAAGGCGCGTACGACCGGGGCGGGTGGCCGCAGTCACCTGGACGAGGTTCGTGGTGTCGACGAACTCGACGTCGAGCCCCCACGAGGGCTGCGAGTAGGCGCTCGGCGTGGTCGTAGGTCGGATTGTCGGCGCGCGTGTAGGCCAGGCCAGACCTGTTGGTCCCGTCGGGGCTACGCTCGTATATCGTCGATGGGTGGATAGCGGGTGAGGGAGCGCCCGATGCTTGATCGATCTCACCCAGGGCTTGGGCGGCGAGCGTTTCGCGTGAGAGTCCGTCTGTCATGGAAACCTCAGTGGTGAGCCAACGCCGGGTGTGGCCTAGTCTGGCCCATCAACCGCGCGACGACGAGACCAGAGACGAACGTGAGCGCCGCGACGAGGTGGATCGCTGCCGCGATACCGACGAGATCCGCGACAGCACCGGAG
>WNEY01000006.1_pt1 | contig 91592 bp, 79 predicted proteins | sample 5400531 | NCBI WGS metagenome assembly WNEY01 (sample SAMN13153338, study PRJNA577476) | soil metagenome | isolation source: 200 cm saprolite under Douglas fir tree site 1 | place: USA:California | collected 2015-04-18 | reverse complement strand
TGGTGGCCTTCTTCACAATTTTGATCTTCATTGTAGTCCCCAATCAGGCGGCGCTGGACACGGTATGTGCCAGCGAAATGAGCGCCGATTCGAAGCTGCGCTTGTGACATGTCGGCACATTCATGTCGCCAAGCTGACTGTGCGAGGCTGCCACACACCCCCCGGCACACACCGGGATGAACGCGCAGTCGCCACATTCCTTCCAGGGAGAGAGTCGCTCGAATTTCTCGCGCGCCGTCTCGCGGAACGGATCCTTCCGGTCGTCGATATGGCCCGTGGACGTCGAGAGCTGGCCGGTGAACCCGGGACACGGATAGAGGGAGCCATCGGGACCGATCGTGTGCGCGTGCTGCATGTGCACGTGGCATGGCCCGTTGTGCACGCCGTCGTGCGTCGGGAACCCTTGGCGCTTGGTCTCTTCGCGCAGATACGACGTCTGATCGTCGAGGAAATCGCAGTTGTCGCACGCCGAGCCGGCGCCCGAGCCGACCGACGTCATGCAGGTGCCGTTCAGCGGCTTCTTGTCCGGGCCGACGGCGATGAGGGGGATGATGTTCTTGCTGACCGAGGCCTCGGCGCGGACGATCGGCTTGAAGTTGACCTTGACGAGCTTGTCGGCGAAGTCCTGCGCCTTCAGGAACTCGAGCAGCGCGGGATAGCTCTCGACAGACGACTCGTCGAAGTTCCCGCCGATCGCGATCCGGCAGCGGCCGGCGACCCGACGGATGTTTTCGACGATGCGGTCGAAGGTGCCCTGGCCGCCGCGCAGCGGCCGCATCCGATTGTGCGTGTCGCGATCGCCGTCGAGCGTGATCTTGACCGCATTCAGACCGAGCGGCACCATCCGATCGACCACGTCGCCGGTCAGCAGGAGCCCGTTGGTGATGATGTTGATGTAGATCTCGACGCCGCGCTCCTGAGTGGCGCGCCACGCACGCTCGGCCAGCGTATACATCGCCGGGAGGTTCAGCAGCGGCTCGCCGCCGAAGAACGTGACCACCAGCTTTTCCGGGCTCACGCGATCGAGCTCGCGCTCGATCCACGTGGCGACGCGATCGGCCATGTCCGGCGACATTTTGTCCGCGTGCTTGTTGTAGTCGCCGTGGTCGCCCTGGAAGCAGTAGTCGCACGCGAAGTTGCACTGCAGCGTCGTGAGCACGGTGACGTTCAGCTCACCGGTGTTGCTCTTGACCGAGGTCAGATAGTCGTCGAGGTTCTGGCGATCGGCGGTGCGGTTCTCGACAAGGAAACCATTCTCCGACAGCAGAGCCAGCGCCTCGCGCTCCTCGCCGTCCAACGGCCCGGCCGACTCATCCGTTGGGAGCCGGTCCAGCAGAGCCGCCACGTCGCTCGACACGACGAGCTGCGCGTCGGTGAGCGTGTTCATCAGAAAGACTTCATCGCGGGCCGGAAGCGGCACACGAAGATTGAACATCGAAGGTTGCATTAGTAATTTCGCTGCGGAGCCTTGTTTAACAGCGTCAGCGCTGTCGGCGCGTGTCGCTGCAACGCGTATTCCACAACGCGGTGCGTTCTTCAGTCCCATCCTTTTTCAGGAATTCGACGCCTGGCCTCTCGCGATCCGAATGAAATCGCTTCGGCCACCCCCGTACGCGGGCAATGGGTTGGCCTCCCGTGGCGGCGCGGCCACGTTACCAGGGCGTTTATCGAAATGAAATCAGCGAGTTTTGGAAGTAGGCAAGGACTTGGCCGATACGGCCAAGTTGTTGGCCGAAGTTAGGCGCCGCGCAATCGTTTCGCAAGTTGTCGCACGTCGAGCTTATCCATCTTGTACTTCAAGGTGCTCAACGGTATTCCAAGGTACTCTGATGTGCCGGTCACATTCCAGCCGCATTTTTCGAGCGCTCGCAAGATGAAGTTTCGCTCGAACGTATTCGTCGCGTTGTCGAACAGGCTGTCGGTCGCCGTCCCTTTCGGCTCGAGCTGCGCGAAATGGAACTCGAGTGGCAGATCCTCCTCCGAAATGAACTCCTTGTCGCTGACCGCCACGAGCCGCTCGATCAGGTTCTCGAGCTCGCGGATGTTTCCCGGCCACCAGTATTTCTTCATCATGGCCATCGTCGAGTCGGTGACGCCCAGGACGCGTTTGCGGAAGCGTGCGTTGTAGCGGCGGAGGAAGAATTCCGCGAGTTGGGGCACGTCCTCGGTGCGCTCGCGCAGCGGCGGCAGCCTGATCGGGATGACGTTGATCCGGTAGAAGAGATCCTCTCGGAAGCGTCCGTCCTTCACGGCCTTCTCGAGGTCGACGTTGGTCGCCGCGATCAGACGGAATTCGGTTTTGATCGGCTTCGTCCCGCCCACGCGTTCGATCTCGCCTTCTTGAATCGCGCGCAGCAGCTTCGCCTGCAGGTCGAGCCGCAGGTCGCCGATCTCGTCGAGAAACAAGGTGCCGTTCGATGCAAGCTCGAACTTGCCGAGCTGCTGTCGATGCGCGCCGGTGAACGAGCCGCGCTCGTGGCCGAACAGCGCGCTCTCGGCGAGCTCGCGCGGGATCGCGGCGAGGTTGACCGCGATGAACGGCGCCTCGGGATCGCCCGATTCGCGGTGGATCAACCGCGCGAGCAATTCCTTGCCGGTGCCGCTCTCACCGAGAATCAGCACCGTCGCCGACAGCTTCGCGATCTTCTGCACGAGATCGATGATGTCGCGGGTCATCTTGCTCGGCCCGACGATGAACTCGCGCTCGGTCTGGTCGGCGACCTGCGCCGACAACGTCAGCACCTGCCGGTTCAGGTCCTGCCGCTCGCTCGCGTTGTGCACCAGCGATCGCAGCTGATCGTAGTCGAAATCTTTCGTGACATAGTGATACGCGCCGTGCTTCATTGCCTGCACGGCGGTTTCGATCTCGTTGATCGCCGAGATCATCAGAACCTCGATCAGGGTGTAGTTCTCCTTGACGATCCGGAGGACTTCGAAGCCGCTGATGCCGGGCAGCCGGACGTCGAGCAGCATGAGATCGACGTCTTCACGATTCAGGATGGGCAGGGCCGCCTCGCCGCTCGAGACGCGCAGCACGCGATACTCGCGCTTGAGGATAGCGGTGAGGGTGTCCCGCATACCCTCGTCGTCGTCGACAATGAGGACGGTTTTGGGCTTTTGGTTCATGGCCTGGAGGCCGGCCGGAAGCCGGTATTGTCTCAGTAGGTTGACACTGTTGCAAGCCGTTCGATAAGGTGCAGGTTTGTTGACCCTTCAGTGGCTGCTCACCGCCGCAGCCGTTCTCGTCGCCTTGGCCGCCTTCGCAAAGGCGCGGCGTCTGGCCAAACGGCTCGAACGACTGACCGAATCGTATTGGGAGTTGCGATACGAGCATGGGCAATTACGCGCACATGTGAACCGCCTCGACCCTGAGCAACCGGCGGCTGCCGCCGAGGCGGCGCCCCAGGCCACCGCGACACACTTCGTCCCCCTGTCTTCGTTGAAGCGATGAGCGAGCCCCCACGTGCCCCTGGAATATGACGTCATTGTGATTGGCGCCGGCACCGGCGGGTATGTCGCGGCCATCCGCGCGGCGCAGCTCGACCTGAAAACGGCCGTCGTCGAGAGACAGAAGGCGCTCGGCGGCACGTGCCTGCTGTGGGGCTGCATCCCGACGAAGGCGCTGCTCGAGCACGCGCACGCGCTCAAGGTCGTCCAGCACGCGAAGGACTGGGGCGTCACGATTGGAGAAGCCGCCGTCGGGATCGACATGCATCAGGTCCAGACCCGGAAGGATCGCGTCGTCACGGGCCTCACCAAGGGCGTCGAGTTCCTCTTCAAGAAAAACAAGATCGACTGGATCAAAGGGACAGGGCGGCTGACCGGCAACGGCGGCGTCGACGTCTTCGAAGGCGAGCAACAGACGCTGCGCGCGCGCAGGGAGATCATCGTCGCGACCGGCTCCACTCCCCGTGGCGTGCCCGGAATTGTCATCGATCGCAGGCGCGTCATCACGAGCGACGAGGCGATCGGTCTGCGCGACGTGCCGAAGACGCTCGTGATCATGGGCAGCGGCGCGGTCGGCGTCGAGTTCGCGTCGATCTTCAACCGGTTCGGCAGCGACGTCACGATCGTCGAGCTGCTGCCGCGTCTCGTGCCGCTCGAGGACGACGCCGTTTCCGCGGAGCTCGAGAAGTCGTTCCGCAAGCAGGGGATCACGAGCCACACCGGCGCGAAGGTCACCGCCGCGACGGTGAACGGCGACGGCGTGGACGTCGATATCCAGCTCGGCGACGGGACGGCGAAGAAGATTCGGGCGGACTACCTGCTCGTCGCCACGGGTCGCGCTCCTGTGACGACGGGGCTCAACGCGGAAGGCGTGGGCCTGCAGATGGAGAAGGGCTACATCAAGGTCGACGCGCAATACCGGACGAACGTGCCGGGCATCTCGGCGATCGGCGACGTCATCACGCTCGACGGGCCCGGTCATCCACAGCTCGCGCACGTGTCGTCGGCGGAAGGGATCATCACCGCGGAGCGCATCGCCGGGCAGGTGACGCGATCGCTGAACTACGGCCACGTGCCCGGCTGCACGTATTGCGATCCGGAGATCGGCAGCGTCGGCCTCACCGAGGCGGAAGCCAGATCGCGCGGGTACGACGTGCGCACCGGGACCTTCCCGTTCGGCGTGCTGGGGCGGGCGAAGATGGCCGGCGAGACCGATGGCTTCGTGAAGATTGTGGCCGAGAAGAAGTACGACGAGCTGCTCGGGGTCCACATGATTGGACCGCGCTCCACCGAGCTCGTGGCCGAAGCGACTGTGGCGCTGCGGCTGGAGTCCACCGTGGAGGAGCTGATTCGGACGATTCACGCGCACCCGACGTTCGCAGAGGCGATCGGCGAGGCGGCGCATGCGGCGCACGGCGCGGCGATACACTTGTGAATTGTGATGTGTGATTGCGGATTTCGGATTGCGGGCTGCGGAAATACACAATCCGCAATCAATTCGCAATTCGCAATCCGCAATTCGAGAGACTCTTATGGCCACAGACGTAGTGATGCCCCAGATGGGCGAGTCGATTGCCGAAGGCACGATCGTCCGCTGGATGAAGAAGGTCGGCGACACGGTCGACCGTGACGAGCCGCTGTTCGAGATTTCCACCGACAAGGTGGACGCGGAGATCCCCTCGCCCGCTGCCGGGGTCGTCTCCGAGATCCGCGTCAGCGAGGGTGAGACGGTCCCGGTCAACAGCGTTGTCGCGGTGATCGGCTCCACCTCCGCGGCAGCGTCTCCGCCAGTTGCTACCTCGGACAGGCCCGCCGTGAAGGCTTCCGAATCCCATGCCGCGGCGAAAGCGTCCGAGGCGCCGAAGCCTTCACCACAAGCGGATGGCGCTCCGACATCGAAGGCAGACACGGCGACGGGACGGTCTGACGCTGCAGGGCAGCCTGATGCCGCAGAACGGTCTGAAGGCCGTCCTCTACGAACGCCGACGACGTCAACGCCGCCGCCGCCTTCGCGCTCTTCCGCCTCGCTTGTCGGAGGCGGCTTTCAAGCCGGCTCGAAGGTGCAGACGACCGAGGAAGCGATTCGCGAACGGTCGTCGCCGCTGGTGCGCAAGATCGCGAAAGAGCATCAGGTCGACATCTCGCAGATTCACGGGACCGGCATCGCCGGCCGGGTGACGAAGGACGACATCCTGGCCTTCGTGGGGCAGCAGGGGCCGGATGGGCGGGACAGGCTGGAAGGGCAGGCCGATCAGGAAGGGCAGGTCGGGCAGGTGGGGAAAGCCGCGCCCGCTCCGCCGATGCCGGCGGCGCCGCAGTTCAAGCCTGGCGCGTCGGACCATGTCGAGAAGATGTCGGTGATGCGCAAGCGCATCGCCGAGCACATGGTGATGAGCCGGCGGACGTCGGCGCACGTGCACTCGGTGTTCGAGGTGGACTTCGGGCGGCTCGCGAAGATTCGCGAGGCAAAGAAAGCCGAGTTCGAGCGCGCCGGCGCGAAGCTCACCTACATGTCGTTCATCATCAAAGCCGCGGTCGACGCGCTGCGCGCGGTGCCAATCGTCAATGCGTCGGTGGACGGCGACACCATCGTCTATCACAAGGACATCAACGTCGGCATCGCCGTGGCGCTCGATTGGGGTCTGATTGTGCCGGTGATCAGGCACGCCGACGAGAAGAACCTCGTCGGCCTGAGCCGCGCAGTTGCCGACCTCGCGAACCGCGCGCGGGCGAAACAGCTGAAGCCGGACGAGGTGGCCGGCGGCACCTTTACGATCACCAATCCGGGCGTCTTCGGCGCGCTGCTCGGCACGCCGATCATCAATCAGCCGCAGGTGGCGATCCTCGGCGTCGGGAACATCGAAAAGCGTCCGGTGGTGATCGACGACGCGATTGCGATCCGGCCGATGGGATACTTGACGCTTGGCTACGATCACCGCGTCATCGACGGCGCCGTCGCCGATCAGTTCATGTCGATTGTGAAGCGCGCGCTCGAGAATTGGGATCCGAACGCGGTCTAAGAGGTCGGGTGGGTCAGGTGCGGCGGTGGGTCAGGTGGGGCGGGTCAGTCGGGTGGGGCTGGTGGGGGCGGGCACGTCAGTAGGGCACTTAGGTCAGGTAGGTCACGTAGGTCAGGTAGGTCAGGTAGGTCGGGTAGGTCAGGTAGGTCGGGTAGGTCAGGTAGGTCGGGTAGGTCGGGTAGGTCGGGTAGGTCAGGTTGGGGCGGGTAGGTTCAGGGCGGCCAGGGGCTGGTGGGTCAGGCGGGCTGGTGAGGCTGATAGGGGTGGAAAGAAGCAGGTGGGGTGGGTGGGGCAGGCGGGGTGGGTGGGGGAGACGACGCGACAGCTCGATGTGCGCAGGCTCGGGCGTATCGCGTATGGCGATGCGCTGGCGCTCCAGCGATCGCTCGTCGAGGATCGCCGGGCCGGTCGGATCCCAGACACGCTGCTCCTCGTTGAACATCCTCACGTCCTCACGCTCGGTGTCCGCGGCGACGGAGGGCGGTCGCACATCCTCGCCTCCCCCGACACGCTGGCCGCGAGAGGCGTCGATGTATACGAAACGGGACGCGGCGGCGACATCACCTACCATGGCACCGGCCAGATCGTCGGCTATCCAATTCTCGATTTGAAGCCCGATCGCTGCGATGTGCATCGCTACCTGCGCGACCTCGAAGAGGTGCTGATTCGGACGGCGGCCGATTATGGGATTCAGGCGCAGCGTGTGGAGGGCCTGACCGGCGTCTGGGTTGGACGCGAGAAGCTGGCGGCCATCGGCGTCCGCATCGCGCGCTGGATCACCAGCCACGGCTTCGCCTTCAACGTGACGACCGACCTGGAGTACTTCAATCTGATTGTGCCCTGCGGGATTACCGACCGTGGGGTCACGTCGCTGGCGCGGCTCCTGGGCCGCACGGTCGAGCTGGCCGACGTGCAGGACCGAATTCTGGATCACTTCGCTAACATATTCAGACCGAAGCACTTAACAATTTAGTTCACGCGTGGAATATTTCGGACTGCAGCGGGGTTCTAGTCCCCATCGGGGGACAACTCATGCAGGTTCCAGGCGCCGAAATTCATTCAGATACCGGAACTCATACAGACGACCTTCTCACGCGGCTCAAGTCGGGCGACGAGCGTGCCCTCGCGGATCTGTCCAACGCGTACAGCGCGAAGATTTATCAGCTCGCCTTCCGCTATCTGCGGAACAAGGAAGACGCGGAGGAAGTGACCCAGGACGTCCTGTTCAAGGTCTACCGCAAGGTCGATGCGTTCCGCGGTGACGCGGCGCTCTCGTCCTGGATCTACCGCATCACTTTCAACGCGGCGATGTCGCGCCTGCGGACCGCACGGTATCAGCGCGCGCAGGCCGAGGACCGGCGCGCGTCGGCGGCCGAAGCCGACGAGGGCGGCGCGCCGTCACGTCCGCTGGACGTCGCCGACTGGGACGATCTCGCCGACGAGCGCGTCCTGCGGTCGCAACTGCGGCAGCGCGTCTTCCGCGCCATCCTTGCGCTGCCGGCGATTTACCGCGCGCCCGTGGTGCTGCGCGACATTCACGGAATGTCGACCGAGGAAGCGAGCGCGATGCTGAAAGTGAAAGACCAGACGCTCAAGTCGCGCCTGCACCGGGGCCGTCTGATTCTGCGGAAGCAGCTGGCCGATTTTGCCGGCGGCCTCTCGTTGCACCGGCCGATTTACGGGACATAGCGACTGCGGGAATCGGGCGATCGGGTGATCGGGTGATCGCCGATTGATCGCCGATCACCCAATCGCGCGATCGCCGATTGATCGCCGATCACCCGATCGCGGGATCGCCAATTGATCGCCGATCACCCGATCGCGAGATCGCCGATTCTTCGCCGATCACCCGATCGCGAGATCGCCGATTCTTCAGACCTGCATCGCGTTATCCAGCGCGACCCTCTCTACCACGCTCAACGACGGCAGCACGACGTCGACGATGCCGGCGGGCCCGAGCCTGACTGGCAGCGCCGCCGTCCGCGTCTGCGTGCCGGACGACGTGTCGGGCGCCACGAAGCAGCTGACGATCCGGCGCGAACGTCCCGCCATCGCTTCGACGACCACTGTCGCCGCTGAGGCGAGCGCGTGCGGCCCGGGAGGCCACAACGCGTCGACGCGGGCGCTGAGGCGCCGCCGCGCCGGCTCGTCGACGAGCCGCGTGAGCGCGAAGCCGGCGAGCGTTGCGTCTTCCCAGGGGATTACCGTGTGAGCCGGCGGCACGCCGAGCACCGACAACGCGACGTCGCGCGGCGATCCGTTGGCGGCGAGCGCCACGAGCGCGCGGGCGCCGCCGGCCAGCGCCTCGGGCGCCGAGCCGAACAGGCGCGCGCGGCCGACGTGCAGCTCGCGGACACCGCGTTCGACGAGATCGCGCTGCAAGACGCCGGCGCAGACGATCACCGCGCGTGCGGCGCCGAGCGACAGCCGCTTCACCAGCTGCAGTCCCTCCTCACCCTGCCACTCGCCGCCGCCCATGCGGTCGGCCAGAATGATGACGCGTGCCCCGGCGGCGGCCGCGACGTCGGTCGATCCCGACAGCTGCGTCGCGAACCCCTCGATCGGCGCAGCCTGGGCGATGTCGAGCGCCTTGCCTTCGGCCACGCGGCCCTTCTCGTCGATCAGCCTGACGGCCCGCACGAGGTCGCGCCGCGCGAGCGCGTGCGCCACTGCGCCGCCCAGCTCGCCCGCGCCGATGATGGCCACCTCCTGCATCGCTGCGATATTGTAGTGGCTATGCAATCACTCCGCGGGAAAGTGGCGCTCGTCACCGGCGGCTCGCGCGGCATCGGGCTCGCCATCGCGCGCGCGCTCGTCGCGGACGGTGTGCAGGTGGCCGTCACAGGGCGCAGCGCCGCGCATCTCTCGTCGGCCCGCCCGAGGATCGAAGCGGCCGGTCCGGGGTCGGTGGAAACGCTGCAGGCGGATGTTCGCCGCTACGAAGATATGAAGCGGGCGATCGACGCGACCGTCGCGCGGTTCGGCGGGCTCGACATCCTCGTCAACAACGCCGGCGTCGGCATCTTCACGCAGGTCGCCTCGATGACGCCGGAGCAGTTCAGCGAGGTGATCGACACCAACCTGACCGGCGTCTTCAACGCGTGTCACGCGGCGCTGCCGCATCTGCGGCGCCGCGGCGGCGGGTTCATCATCAACATCAGCAGCCTGGCGGCCAAGAATCCATTTGCGGACGGCGCCGCGTACTGCGCGTCGAAGTCGGGGTTGAACGCGTTCAGCGAGGCGCTGATGCAGGAAGTCCGGTACGACGACATTCGCGTCAGCTGCGTCATGCCCGGGTCCGTGGCGACGAGCTTTTCGAGCGGCGATGACGCCAAGGGCGCCGACTGGAAGATCGCGCCGGAGGAGGTCGCCGACGTCGTCGTCAACGTGCTGCGGCACGATCCGCGCAGTCTGCCGAGCCGGGTCGAGCTCCGGCCATCGAAACCCAAGAAGTGACGCGTTCGACCAGAGTTGTCTGGTGGCCGAGCGCCGCACTGAGCGCTGAGAACCTTATGTCTGTTTACGATAAGCATCGCGACACGCTCGAACGCCACGAGACGATGATGGGTCCCGCGCGTGGGCGGCTCGCCGTCGCGCTGGATTTGCTCACCGACTCCCTCGCGCTCGTGGGACAGCACGGCGTCTATTGCCGGAGCGAGCGGTTTGCCGGCCAGCCGAAGATGGACATCGCGCTCATCCTCGAGCAGCTCGCCGACGCCAAGCAGCTGATGCAGAGCGCGATGGAGGAACTGCGCTCGAGTCATGGCTGATCGTCAGTGGCTGATGGCTATAGTCGATGGAACGCACGACCGATACCGCCATGAGCGCTCTCAGCCATGAGGATGGTCAGCCGACGCGTCCCTCCAACACAGTCTCCTCACCCACCGTCTTTGCATCCGCGGCGGTGATCGTCTCGGGCGCGCGCTCTGTCCATCGCGACTGAATAATTAGCCACAGTACGCCCGGCAGGCAGAACATGGCGCCGAGCGCGAAGGAGGCCGTGCGCGGCGACCAGCCGGCGTGATCGAGCTGGCGGCCGGTCCAGTAGCTCGAGGCCGACGACATCAGCGTCACCAGCGCGAGCTCCGCCGCGAACACGCGGCCACGAAAGCGATCCGGCACCTCGAGTTGCAGGAGCACCGTGCTGAACACCCACAGAATCGAGCCGCCGAAGTGCGCGCACAGCACACACAGCGCGGCGATCCACAGTGTCGGCGCCCCCGCGAGCGCGATGTAGAACACGCCCACCATGAAGTACGCGGGTCCGATGCTGCGCCGCAGCCGTCGCGGCTCCTGCCCGAGAATCCAACGCAGGGCGATCGGTCCGAGACCGGCGCCGATCCCTCGCGCGCCGTAGAGCACGCCAATCCCGGCAGCAGATCCGCCGCCGAGCGGAAAGACCCGCTGGCCGAAGATGGTCAGCAGCAGCAGCACGCCGCCCGCCAGGCCCCAGCCCGCCTTGACCAGCATCAGCGCCGCCACGTGCGATCGCTGTCGTACGTAGCGCATGCCCTCAATCAAATCCGTGACGCCGGTCAGCGCCAGGATGCCGGTCGGCCGGGGTCCGGCGGCGGGCGTCGAGTCGTACTGCGTGCGCGCGATGAAGAACGCCGAGGCGAAAAACGACGCCGCGTTGATGGCGAAGGCGACGTTCCGGCCGGCCACCGCGGTGACGAGGCCGCCGATGGACGCGCCGAGCGCCAGCATCGCGGACCAGGTCGCGCTCGACAGCGCGTTGGCCGGCAGCAGCTCTTCGGGCGAGGTGATGTTGGGAATCGTGGCGGTCCGTGCCGGCTCGAAGAACGCCTGCGCGCCGACGATGAACGCCATGACGACGTACGCGATCCAGACCTGATCGGGCCGGTGAATCAACAACAGCAGGAGAATCAGGACGCCGCGCAGCAGGTCAGTGACGATCATCAGACGCCGACGATCGACGCGATCGACGACCACGCCCGCAATCGGCCCGACGATGGCGACCGGCAGGAACTGCACGATCATCATCCACGCGACCGCCGTGGCCGAGCCGGTGAGGTCCAGCAGCAGGGCAAAGATCGCGACCGCGTTGAACCAGTCGCCGAGCTGCGAAATGGTCTGTCCGATGAACAGCAGACGAAAGTTTCTGTTCGTCCGAAGGAGGGAGATGTAGGAGCTCAACGCGTGATTATAATCGTCGCGGTTCCATGTTCGAGAGCCTCGGGCACTACAAGATCCTCGATCGGATCGGCGCGGGCGGAATGGGCGAGGTCTACCGGGCCCGCGACACGCGGCTCGGCCGCACGGTCGCGATCAAGGTGATGGCTGCCGACGTCGCCGGCGATCCGGCGCGCCGCGAACGCCTGCTTCGTGAGGCGCGGGCCAGCGCGGCCCTGTCGCATCCGAACATCGCGGCGCTGTACGAAATCGGGGAGGATCAGGGACAGCTCTTCCTGGTCTTCGAGTTCGTCCCTGGCGAGACGCTCAAAACGGTGATCGGCGGGCGCCCCCTGAATTCGCGCCGCGCCATCGATCTCGGCGTCCAGATTGCCGACGCGATCGCCGAGGCACACGCCGAAGGGATCGTCCACCGCGACATCAAGCCGGCGAACATCATCATCACGCCGAAGGACAAAGCCAAGATTCTCGATTTCGGCCTCGCGACGTGGACCGCCGGCGGCGCCGAGCGCGAGCATGCAGCGCACGACGCCACCGTGATGGTGACCGGCGCCGGCACCGCGCTCGGGACGGTGGCCTACATGTCCCCCGAGCAGGCGCTCGGCGAAAAGGTCGATCAGCGCACCGACATCTTCTCGCTCGGCGTCGTCCTGTTCGAGATGCTCACCGGAAAGCTTCCGTTCGCGGGTGCCACGGTGACGGCGCTCGCGTTGCAAATCGTCCAGGCGCCGGCGCCGGCGCTGTCGTCGGTGGACCGATCGCTGCCGAAGGAGCTGGAGCCGATCCTCGGCCGAGCGCTCGCGAAGAGTCTCGACCAGCGATATGAGTCGGCGGCGACGCTTGCCGCGGAGCTGCGATCGGTCGGCGCGATTCTCGACGTGCGGAGCGAGGTCAGCGAGGCCGCCGGCCCGCCAGTCAGCATCCCGGCGGCGCGCCGAAGGCGCTCGTTCGGAAAATGGCTCGTGCTGCTGTTGCTGCTGGGCGGGGCGGGCGCCGCCATCGGGTTTCAGCGCCCCGCGCTCCAGCGCATCTGGCGCAGCGTCGTCGGCCCGTCGCCTCTTCCGGTGATCGCGGTCATGCCCTTCGAGCTCGCCGAGCCCGATTCCTCGAAGACCTATTTCGCCGACGGCCTCGCCGAAGATCTCATCACGCGGCTGGGTCAGACGCCCGGCTTGAAGGTGATCGGCCGGTCGGCCACTCGCGGCTATCGGGGCCGCGCACCGCGCGAGGTCGCGCGCGAGCTGGGGGCCGGCGTCGTCCTGACCGGATCGATCAGACGTGCGGCCGATACGGTGAAGGTGTCGCTCGAGCTGATCGATCCCCGAGACGGCACCACGTTGTGGACTGGCCAGTACACGCAGGAGCTCAAGAACATCTTTGCCGTGCAGGCGCAGGTCGCCGAGGAGGTCGCGGCCGCGCTGCGGTTGACGCTGCAGCCGACGGCGTCGAGCGCGCGCGCCGCATCACGGACGGTGGAACCGCACGCGTACGAGCTCTACGTTCGCGGCCGACAGGCGACGGCCGAGCGGCGCACGGCGGACGCGATCAGGCTCTACGAGCAGGCGATTGCGGCGGACGCGGGTCTCGCGGAAGCGTTTGCCGGCGTCGCCGAGGCGCTCGAGTTCGAGACGATTGCCGTCGGTCTGCCGCTTGATGCCAGCCGGCGGCAGCGGCTGAAAATCGCCGCGGAGCGCGCATATCAGCTCGATCCGGATTTGCCGCAGGCGAATCTGGCCATGGGGCTCGCCGCTGTGAGCCTGCGTGACGCGCTGGGCTATCTGCGCCGTGCCGTCGAGCTCGATCCTTCGTACGGTGAGGGACTCCACCAGGTGGGCGACCAGATCGTCGACTTCGATCCGTCTCGTGCGATCGAGTTCTATCGCGCGTCGCTCTCTGCCGACCCTGCGCTCGAAGCGGGCCACACCGACATCGGACTTGCGCTCGCCGCCCTCGATCGGTGGGCGGAGGGACACACCGAGGTCGACCGCGTCCGGGTGGAGCCGCTACCCGGGTGGCGGGACGCCTTTCATGTTGTGATCGATCTCGACGAACGGCGGCCCGACCGCGCGCTGGAACGTCTTGGCCACACCGCGCTACCGGCGCCGATCCGGACTGCTTTACGCATGCGCGCGCTGGCGACCGCAGGCCGGTATCAGGAGGCGCTGTCGACGTCGGCAGAATTACGGAACGGCGGAGCCGACGAGCCATGCGGGGTCCGCGCGACGCGCGCCGGCTTGCGTCGCGACATGGGCGACGCCGCCGCGGGCCGTCAAATGATGAGCGCCACGTTGACGCAGGCGCGGGAGGAGGCGCCGGAGGCAGACACGGTGCGGTGCGCGGTCCATGCGGCCGCGGCGTTGAACGATCCGGCGGCCGCCGGCGCCCTGCTGGAGCGGATTGCCGGCCGGGAAGACTGGCTCCGGTATTGGGCGCTGCAGATCCTCGTCGATCGTGGATCCCTGATGCTCCGGGGCCGCGTCTATCCGTGGACGCGCGTTGTCCAGCAGCCGGCGGTCGTGGCCGCGAAAGAGCGGTTGGACGCGGCCTACGCGCGCGAGCGCGACGTCGCGAGCGCGGCGCTCTCGGGGTTACCGTAGGGCGAAGCGCTTCCGTCTTCGGTAAAGCTACGGCGGATCGCCGAAGCCCTGGCGGAGGCGGGTCAGCCGAGCCACGCTCGCCTGAAGGATTCGCGCTACAAGAACTTCGTCAACCGCCCGCGGTCGATGTTGCTGCCGGTCGCGATGACCGCGACACGGCAGCCGGCCACGTCCACACGTCGTCCGAGGATCGCCGCGACGCCGGCGGCGCCGGAGCCTTCCACGATGAGGTGCTCGGCCTCGACGAGTCCGGCGACGGCCGCCTGAAGATCGCCTTCGCTGACGGTGACGATCTGATCGACGTGCCGCTGAATGAACCGAAACGTGATCGTCTCCGGATCCGGATTGCCGCCGAGCCCTTCGGCGATCGACGGTCCGGGCACGATCGGCACGAGCGTGCCGGCGCGAACGCTCGTTTGAAACGCGCACGAGACGTCGAGCTCGACGCCGACGACCAGCCGCTTGTCGTCGATCGCCTTGGCCGCGCAGGCGACGCCGCTGATCAACCCGCCGCCGCCGATCGGCACGACGAGCGCGTCGGTGTCCGGCGCCTCCTCGAAAATTTCGAGCGCAATGGTCGCGGCGCCGGCAATGACATCGGGATCGTTGTAGGGCGAGATGAACGCGGCGCCGGTGTCGGCGGCGAACTGCTTCGCCAGGATCTCGGCGTGGTCGTAGTCGCGCCCCTCGGCGCGCAGCTGGGCGCCGTGGCGGCGAATCGCCGACAGCTTGGTCTGCGGCGCGTCGACCGGCGTGAACACGACGAGCGGCAGATGAAACGCCTCGGCGGCGGCGGCGAGCGCGCGGCCGTGATTACCGGCCGATGCCGTGACGAGCGTCGACTCCTCAGCCAGATCTCCACGCTCGAGGCGCGCGATGACGGCGTTGAACGCGCCGCGCGCCTTGAACGAGTTCGAGAGCTGCAGCGACTCGAGCTTCAGCGAGACGCTTGCCCGGGCGAGATCCGACAACCAGACCGACCGCGCCAGCGGCGTGCGCCGCACATACGGCGCAATCCGTCGTCGCGCGCGGAAGGCGTCCAGGAGCATGTGATGCAGAGCGCCCCTTCAGCGGCGCCGTCCGCTGAGAATCTCGCCCAGCTGCTGCGTGAACGCCGACCGCGCCAGCACTTCGCCGACGCCCGCCTGACGGGCAGCGTTGATCACGTCGGTCTGCACGTGTGACGCGTAGCCGACCGTCGGAATCGACGCCAGCGCCGGATCCTGCCGCATCGCCGAGACGATGCCGAGCGGGTTGGTGCGCGCGTTGTTCAAGTCCAGGATGACGAGCGAAGGCGGCGTTTTTCGCATCTCGCCGAGCGCGGCGTCTTCCGATCGCGCGAAGGCGATGGCGACGCCGAGCTGCGTTGCCGCGGTCTTGATTTTCGACGAGAACATGAGGTCGTCGAGGACTGCTAAGATCATGGATCGCCATGTTAATTCACGTTGAGGCCGCCGGACCATTCATGGAGAACGGCTTCGTCGTCGGCTGCGAAACGACGCGAGAGGCGGCGCTCATCGACCCCGGCGACGGCGTGGAGGCACTGCTGGCGTTCGCTGACCGCCACAAGTTGTCGATCCGGCACATTCTGCTGACTCACGCGCACTTCGATCACATCACGGGCGTCGCCATCGCCAAGCGCGCCGTCAACGCGCCCGTGTACCTCCATCGGGACGATCTCTTCATCTACGAGCATGCGGCCGAGCACGGCGCGATGTTCGGCCTGCGAATCGAGCCGCAGCCGCCCATCGACGTGTTTTACACCGCCGGCCAGCCGATCGCGTTCGGCACGTGCGAGGCGCGGCCGTACCACACACCCGGTCACTGTCCCGGCGGCGTCTGCCTGCAATTCGGCCAGAACGGCGCGGCCGGCAAAGAGCTCTTCGTTGGCGACACGCTCTTCGCCGGCTCGATCGGACGGACCGATCTGCCGGGCGGGGACTCCGACGTCCTCATCGCGTCGATCCGAAACGTCCTGTTTGCCTTCGGGGACGATGCCGTCGTCCATCCTGGGCATGGACCCGACACGACGATTGGCCGGGAGCGCCGCAGCAACCCGTTTCTGCAGAACGTTTAACCGCAGAGCGCGCCGAGATCGCAGAGAAACGTTCTCTCTGCGTGCTCCGCGTTCTCCGCGGTTCATGTCTTTGTTTTTTCGACCGTCAGCTCGGCGCGGCCGAGCCGCAGGCGATCGCCGCTTTGCAGGTGCGCCTTCTGTACCCGTTTGTCGTTCACGAACGTGCCGTTCGTGCTCTTGAGATCCACGACTTCGAGTTTATCGGTGGTGGCAGTGATCCGGCAATGCAGTCGGGAGACGAGCGCCGCATCCAGCATGAAATCGGCGCGCGGGGCGCGGCCGACGGTCTTGACGGCGCCGGGTCGCAGGCGAAAGGTCGCTTCGGTCTCGGCATTCTGCAGGATCCACATGGGCGCGTATCTTACCGCGCTCAGCTCTCGGCTCTCAGCTTTCAGCTTCGTTTGCCTCTGACAGCTGACAGCCGACAGCCGAAAGCCGTTCTTATTGAACTTCCCCCGTTCGATTTCCGTCACAGTGCTCTATGAGCGCTGGATCCAGAAAATCACGGAAGCGTCTGTACATCGGCGGCGCCGTCGCCCTGGTCGTCGTCGCCGGCGCCGCGGGCCTCGCAACGCTGAAGGGCGCGTCGCCCGACGTCGATCCGTCCAGGCTGGCAACGGTCGAGCGCGGCACGATGGTGAAGTCGGTCGTCGCGACAGGCAAGGTCGAGCCGATCACGAAAGTCGAGATCAAGTCGAAGGCCAACGGCATCATCAAGATGCTGAACGCCGACGTCGATCGGGCGGTGAACGAAGGCGACGTCCTCGTCGAGCTGGACAGAGAGCAGCTCGCCGCGGCGCTCCGCGGCGCCGAAGCGAACCTGTTGGCCGCGCGCGCGTCGCTCGAGGGGGCCGAAGCGCAGTTGAAGAAGAATCTCGTCGAGGCAGAAGGGCCGGACGCTGCGTTCGCGCGCCGCGCATACGACCGCGCCCAGTCGCTGTTCTCGCAGCAGCTCCTCTCGCAGTCGGCGCTCGACGACGCGCATGGCCTCGTCGAGGTGGCGGACAATCACAAGCGCGCCGCGCAGTCGCAGCTCGCCATCAGCCAGGCGAAGGTCGGAGAGACGCGCGCCCAGATCGCACAGGCGAAGGCGGCCGCTGACCGCGCGGCAGAGGACGTCGCCAACGCGACCATTCGCGCCCCGATTCGCGGCACGGTCCTCTCGCGCGACGTGGAGATCGGCAGCCCCGTGTCGTCGATCCTGAATCTGGGCGCGAACGCGACGCTCGTCATGACGCTCGGCGACATCGATCAAGTCTTCGTCCGCGGCAAGGTGGACGAGGCGGACATCGGCCGCGTGCGGCTCGGTCAGCACGCGAGGATCCGCGTCGAAACGTTCAAGGACAAGGCGTTCAACGGCCGCGTGACACAGATCTCGCCGATGGGCGTCGAAAAGGACAACGTCACCAACTTCGAGGTGCGCGTGTCGATCGACAACCCCGGCAAAGAGTTGAAGGCGAACATGACCGCGAACGCGGAGATCGTGCTCGAGGAGCACGCCAACGCACTGATCGTGCCGGAAGCCGCCGTCGCCTACGACGCCCAGAAAAACGCCTTCGTTGACGTCGTCGCGCCAGGTACGAAGACCGGACGAAAGAAGGTGCCCGTGAAGGTCGGCGTCAGCAACGGCACGAAGATCCAGATCCTCGACGGCCTCAAGCAAGGCGACAGGGTGGTTCTGCCTTCGTGATCACATCGGGATTCGGGATTCGAACCCGACGCGCGAATCCCAAATCCCCAATCCCAAATCCCCAATCCCAAATCCCGGCAAGCATCCAGCATGCGTGAAGCCATCCTGCAATCGGTCCAGAACCTGCGCGCGAACAAGCTGCGCAGCTGCCTGACGATGTTCGGCATCCTCTGGGGCATGATCTCCGTCGTCGTCCTGTCGGCGACCGGTGAAGGGTTCCGCCGGGGCAATGACAAAGTGCTCCGCGAGCTCGGGAAGAACATCGGCATCGTCTGGGGCGGCCGCACGAGCCTGCAGGCGGGCGGCGAGCGCGCCGGGCGCGAGGTCCGTCTCACGCTGGACGACGCGCGCGCGATCGCGGCGGAGTCGTCGATGATCGCCGTCGTCAGCCCCGAGATCGAGCGCGGTGCGGTAAAGGTGAAGAGCGCGTACAACGCGGCGGCGGCGCGCGTCACCGGCATCGAGCCGCAGTACCAGGACATCCGGACGATCGAGCTGGAATACGGCCGCAGCTTCACCTGGCAGGACGAAGAACAGGTGTCGCGGGTCGCGATTGTCGGCTTCGACATGGCCGAACAGCTGTTCGGCAAGCGGAACATCCTGGGCGAGACGATGACGGTGAACGGCATGCCGTACACCGTCGTCGGCAAGATCCGGAAGAAGAACCAGGACAGCAACTACAGCGGCCCGGACAACAACAAGATTTTCGTCCCCTTCGCGGCGATGTCGCGCGATCTGCCGCGGCGCGATGCGGCGCCCGGGACCCTCTCCGACATCATCGTTGCGCCCAAAGACTGGGTCGTCGACGAGCTTCCGCGCGCGCTCGACGCACGCACGGGCCGGATCGAAGACGTCGACTGGCCGCTGGAGCGGAACGTCCGGGCGATTCTGGCGCGGCGGCACGGCTTCGATCCCGCGGACACGCAGGCGATCGCGATGTGGGACACGTCGCTCCAGACGCTGATGTTCGGCCGCATGATCGGCCACATGAAGCAGTTCTTCACGATCGTCGGCATCGTCACGCTCGCGCTGGGCGGGATCGGCGTGATGAACATCATGCTCGTGGCCGTGAAGGAGCGCACGCGCGAGATCGGCGTCCGCAAGGCGCTCGGGGCGACGACCGCGACGATTCAGCGTCAGTTCTTTCTGGAAGGATTCTTTCTCACGCTGCTGAGCGGCGGCGCCGGCATGATGGTCGCGCTCGGGCTCTGCCAGCTGGTGAATCTCGCGCCGATGCCCGAACGCTTCTCTGGCATGATCCTGTCGTGGCAGTCCGGGCTGTTGTCGCTCTTCACGCTGATTGTGATCGGCGTCGCCACCTCGACGTATCCCGCGCGCCGCGCGGCGGAGCTGCCGCCGGTCGAGGCGCTCCGGTTCGAGATGTGATCATGGACGCTGCGCTGATCCACCGATCTCCTGTTGTGTCCTCCGTGTCCTTTGCGTCGAAGCGGAGGCGGCGCTGGCGCCGGCTGGTCGCGTGGCGTGAGATCTTCCGCGAAGCGTGCTTCGGTCTCTACCATCATCGCTTTCGCGCGGCGCTGTCGATGCTCGGAATCTCGTGGGGCATCATCTCGGTCGTCATCCTTCTGGCCTACGGCGACGGGTTCGGCGGCGCGCTCGACGCAGGGTTTCGCGGCGCATTCTCGGACGGCACCGTCGTCGCCTGGCCCGGCCAGACGAGCCTGCAGGCCGGCGGCGAGCGTGCAGGCAAGCGTGTCCGGGTGACGGCGGACGATGTGCTGGCGATCGGCGAGCTGCCGCTCGTGAAGAACGTCAGCCCGGAGTTCATGCAGGACTTCCCCATCGTCTACGGCAACAAGCAGTCGAGCCACCTGGTTCGCGGCGTCGCCGCGTCATACGGGGCGATGCGCGCCGAGCGGCCGCAGGCGGGCGGCCGGTTCCTGGAAGAAGAAGACGTGCGGCTGCGGCGGCGCGTCGCCTTCATCGGCACCGAGGTGCAGCGCAAGCTGTTCGGCGGCATTCCGCCGGTCGGCGAGACGATCCGCGTCGGCGGCCAGCCGTTCGAGATCGTCGGCGTGATGGAAGAGAAAGTCCAGCTGTCGAACTACAACCGGCCCGACAAGTACTGCGTCTTCATCCCGTGGACGACGATGGGCGGGCTGTCGGAAAACCGATACGTGGGCACCTTCGTGTGGCAGGCCGTATCGCCGATGCTCGAGCCGCGCGCTCTCGTGCAGGTCCGCGAGTTTCTCGCGAAGCGGTATCGCTACAACGCGGCGGACACGCGGGCCGTGAACATGCACGGGTCCGAGGAAAACCAGCAGGTCGTCAGCGGCATCGTCGGCGGCCTGAAGCTCGTGATGACCTTCATCGGCGTGCTGACGCTCGCGATCGGCGGCGTCGGCATCATGAACATCATGTTCGTCAACGTCCAGGAGCGCACGCGCGAGATCGGCGTCCGCAAAGCGCTCGGCGCGAAGCGTCACGAGATCCTGCTGCAGTTCCTCCTCGAAGGGCTGGCGACGACGTTCGCCGGCGGCGTCGTCGGCATTGCGGTCTCGGCCGGCCTGGTCTGGCTGCTCAGCCCGCGCCCGTTTCTCGCCGAGCTGCTCGACGACGCGAGCCGGGTCACCGATATCCATCTCCTGCTGTCGGTGAAGCTGGTCGCCGTCACGTCGACGATTCTGATGGTGGTTGGATTGATCAGCGGCCTGCTGCCGGCGCTCAAAGCGTCCAGGCTCGACCCGATTGAAGCCCTGAGGTACGAATAACCGCACGCCGCCGCGCTCCGTCCAAGGATCGATATGAACCACATCACCCTCGATCTGAAGGATGCGTTCCGTGCGCTGTGGCGCGACCTCGGATACACGGCAACGGCGGTCGTAACCCTCGCCCTGACGATCGGCGCCACCACGGCGACATTCTCGATTGTCAATGGCGTGCTGCTGAAGCCGCTCGCCTATCGCGAGTCGCACCAACTGGTGGCGATTCGCGAAGTGGAGGTGGAGCTGATGAACCGTTTTCCGGTGCTGCCGGTGAACGGCCGCCATTTCGAGGAATGGCGCAGTCAGGCGCAAGCCTTCGAGGCACTGGCCGAATTCGTTCCCCTGTCGGCCAACCTGACCGGCGCCGGCGATCCCGTCGAGATCGATCTCGTACGCACCAGCGGCGAGCTGTTGGACGTGCTGCAGGTGCGGCCCGCGATCGGGCGTCCGTTGCGAGCCGACGACGAGCTGCGGGGCGCAGCGGATGTGGTCGTGCTCGGCCATACGATCTGGCGTGAGCGGTTCGGCGCCGACGCCTCCATCGTCGGGCGCGCGATTGTCCTCGACGGCAGCCCCTACACGGTGGTCGGCGTGCTGCCCGGGACGTTTCAGCTGCCGGAGGCGCCAAAGCTCGGGGGAGCGGTGCAGTTGACGGCCAAGGTCGACGCGCTGGTCCCGCTGCGTCTGCCGGACGACCTCGGGTGGGCCGGCGACTACAACAATTTCGCGTTGGGGCGATTGAAGCGCGGTGTGATGATCGAGCAGGCCCGCGCAGATCTCGATCTGGTTCAGGCTCGCGTCAGCCGGCGCGTCAGCGAGCAGGAGCATCACGCCGTCACCGTTCGGGCCAGCGTCATCCCGCTGGCGGAGGCGGTGACCGGCACCGCGCGGCGCGGCCTTCTGCTGCTGCTGGGCGCGATCGGTGCGGTATTGCTCATCGCAACGGCTAACCTCGCCAACCTCTCGGTCACGCGCGCGATCGGCCGGCTGCGTGACGCCACAATCAAAACGGCGCTTGGTGCGAGCCGGATGCGGCTCGTCGGTCACGTGCTGATCGAGCAGATGATTGTCGCGGCTCTCGGCGGCGCCCTCGGGATGGCGGTCGCGGCCGGCGCGCTCCGAAGCTTCGTGCTCACCGCGCCGATCGATCTGCCGCGCGTCAATGAGGTCGTCATCGACACACGGGTGTCGGCGTTCGCGGCGCTGCTGTCCATCGCCGCCGGGCTGCTGACCGCCGTCTTGCCAGCGTTGCGGCTGTCGGGTCGTGACGTGCAGGGCTCGCTGCGCGCAGGCGGCCTTGCGACGACCGGCGATCGTTCGAGCCTTCGCACACGCGGCGCGCTGCTGGCGCTGCAGATCGCGCTGTCGGTCTGCCTGCTCATCGTGACCGCCCTGCTCGGGGTCAGCTTTGCGAGGCTGATGCGCGTCGATCGCGGCTTCAGCGCCGATCGCGTGCTTGCCGTCGATGTCGCGTTGCCGTCGAGTCGGTACGAAAAGGCACCCGATCGCGTTGCGGCGTACGATCGCGTGCTCGCCGCCATTCGCGTGTTGCCGGGGGTCGATTCCGTCTCGTGGACCTCGCGGCTGCCGCTGAAGGGCGTGGACTGGGCCGACCTCGTCACCGTCGAGGGCGACACGCGACCGTTCTTCGAGCGCCCGATCGCCAACTACAGGTTCGTCGCGCCGGAATTCTTCGGCACGCTGTCGATCCCGATTCGGCGCGGCCGCGCGTTCAGCGACGACGATCGGGCGCCGGATCGACCGACCATGCCTGCGGTGGTGTCGGAGGCAACCGCTGCGCGCGCGTGGCCGGGGCAGGATGCGCTCGGCAAGCGATTCCAGCGCGGCGGCCGCGAACGGCCGTTCGAGGTCGTCGGGATCGTTCCGGATGGGCGCATGATCGGCCTCGACGACCCGATCCCGATGATGGTCTACGTGCCGTACTGGTTTCGCAGTCGGGCGTCTGCCGCGCTGGTCGTTCACGCAGCCGCGGATCCTGTCTCGCTCGTCATGTCCGTCCGGCGCGCCCTGCACTCGGTCGATCCTGAAATCGCGGTCGGTGAGGTGCGCCCGTTGACGGACATCGTCGACGCGTCGTTTGCAGCGCGGCGGTATCAGATGACGCTCTTTGTCGCGTTCGGGCTCGTCGCGCTGCTGATCGCCATTGTCGGCGTCTACGGTGTCACGGCGTACGGCGTATCGCGCCGCCGCCGTGAGATGAACATCCGCGTGGCGCTTGGCGCCCAGACCTCGCAGGTCCTCGGCCTCGTCGTGCGGCAGACGAGCCTGCCCGTTGCGCTCGGAGCGATGGCCGGCGCCGCCGGCGCGCTCGCCATCGGCGGAATCGTGGCGAGCCAGTTGTTCGAGGTCCGCGCACGCGATCCGCTCATCACCGCAACGGTCGTGATGCTGGTCGGCGGGGCCGGGATGCTGACGTGCGCGCTCGCCGCGCGCCGGGGGTTGGCGATCGACCCCGCGTCCGCGCTCCGAGAGGACTGACGCAGTCGGACGAACAGCTGAGGTTTCTCCGGATGTGATCTTTTTGTAAGCTGCCCTGTGAGGGGCATGCCACCTTCGATACCATCGATCGTGATCGTCCTCGCCGCGATGTGTTGCGGCTGCGGGTCGCCCTCCGCGCCGTCTTCGGAAGAACCGGCGCTCTACGAGCTGCACGTCACGGAATCGCCGTTATGCCCGGCTCTTACGGCGGGCACGCCATCTCCTCAGTACGGGTTTTTCAGGTTCGGCACGACGACGATGCATGTGAGAGGCTCATTTTCCCAAGGAACGTTCCTTCTCGTCGACGACAACGTCGCGGTGTTCGCTCCAGACTGCCCCCTCCCACCACCGGCACTCCCGACTCGACCGGCATTCCACGTGGAGAACTCGGGTGTCGCAGACGCGGCGGTATCGGGTCGGTTCGACGGCGTGTGGTTCCCTCGCGGATGTCCCGGCAACTATCTCGGCGCCCAGACTACGGTGACTGGAACCCGTGACACCACATCAGCGAGCAGAACGCTCAGCGGCACGCTGTTCAACGGAATCTTCGCGTTGAACTTTTACGGCTGGTGCCCGGCGACTGACCACGCCTGGTCGCTCACCCCTGCCCAGTGACGCGCTCGACGGCGTGGATGATCGAACGTGTCGATCGATCGACGTCATCCTCGGTCGTCGACCAGTTCGATACCGAGATGCGTATGGCGTCCATCCCGTGCCACCGCGTGGCGCCGAGCCAGCAGACGCGTTCCTCCTGCACGAGTCGCAGCGCCTCGCGTGTTGCCGCGTCCGCATCACCGTTCTGCGGTACCGCGCGGACGAGCACCTGGTTGAGGACGACGTCGTTGAGGATCTGGATCGCCGGTTCCGTCCCCAGGCGATCGGCGAAGCGGCGCGCCAGGCGGCAGCAGCGATCGACGAGGTCGGCGACACCGCTGCGGCCGAGCGAGCGCAACGCCGCATAGACGGCAAATCCACGCGCGCGGCGGGAGGACTCGGGGGTCCAGTCCATCGGTTCGCGCGGTTCGTCCGGGGAGCGCACCAGGTACGCGGCCCCCATGCTCATCGCCGCGCGGTGGGCGGCGGGATGCGCGACGAACACGAGCCCCGAGTCGTACGGCACGTTCAGCCACTTGTGCGCGTCGGTGGCCCACGAATCGGCGCGCTCCACTCCGCCGACGTAGTGCTTCAACTCGCCGCTTGCGGCTGCCCAGAGGCCGAACGCGCCGTCGACGTGCAGCCAGGCGCCATGCCGCCGCGTGAGGTCGGCGATCGCGTCGAGCGGGTCGAACGCGCCCGTGTTCACGTTGCCGGCCTGCGCGCAGACCATCGTCGGCCCGCTGACGTGGTCGAGGGCGTCGGCGAGCGCGTCGGCGCGCATTCGCCCCTGGCCGTCCGCGTCGACGCGCACGACCTGCCGCGAGCCGATGCCGAGGAGTCGCAGCGCGCCGATCACCGACACGTGCACTTCGGCGCCGACGATTGCCTGCAGCGTCGGCGCGCCCTGGAGGCCGTCGGCTTCGACGTCCCAGCCTTCGCGGCGCAGCAACTCGTGGCGCGCGGCGGCGAGCGCCGTGAAGTTCGCCATGTGGCAGCCGGTCACGAAACCGACGCTGGATTCGGCGGGCAGCCCGAGCAGCTCCATCAGCCACGCGCCTGCGACCTCCTCGACGACCGAAGCGGCTGGCGACATGACGTAGAGGCTCGCCGGCTGATCCCAGACAGCCGTCAGCCACTCGGCGGCGACCGTGGCCGGCAACGCGCCGCCAGTCACGAAGCCGAAGTAGCGCGGTCCGGTTGTCGAGACGATGCCGGGTCCGGCCGCGTGCGCGAGCGCATCGATCACGCTGGTGGAATCGATCGGATCGGCCGGCAGTGGGCCACCGAGTGCCGAACGCAGCTCGCTGAGGGTCGTTGTCGGCCAGACAGGTCGGTCGCCGCGCGAGGCGATGTACGCGCGGGCGAGGTCTAGCGTCCGGGCGAGAGCGTCTTCTGCAGCCACGTGACGATCGCCTGGGTGACCGCAGTGCTGACGTGCGCGTCCTTCAGCGCGCCGTATTCGTCCACGTCGCCCGTCTTGGCGGGCACGAGCAGATGGTTGACGCCGGGGACCCTGACGGACTCCACCGGCGGCGCGTTCTTTCGCTTGCGCGCGAGCGCTTCGAGCCGGTCGGCGTTCTGCGGCTCGACCTGCGCGTCGAGCTCGCCCTGCACAATCAGCAGCGGCTGGCGAACGCCTGCGACCAGCTTCTCCGGATCGCTCGCGAGCAGGCTCTGGAACTCGGCGTTGTCGACCGTGCGGCGCACATCGGGCGTCAGCTGGTCCAGCCCTTTGCCGGTGAGCACCGCCTCGTGGATCCGCTTCTGCGCGTCGATCTTGGCCTGCCGCTCTTCGGGCGTCAGCGTCATGCGGCTGAGCAGCCGCTGCTGCTGTGCGAGGACGATGTCCGCTCCCGTCATCCCGGGCGTCGCCATCAGAGCGACGGCCGCGATCCGCTTCTCCCTGGCCGCCGCAATCAGCGCGACGAGCCCCCCTTCGCTGTGCCCGATGACGGCGATTCGCTTGGGGTCGACATCTTTTCGCTCGCCCAGCGTCTTCATCGCCGCCCGCACATCGTCTGCGTAATCGGCCAGCGACGCCGCTTCCGCGCGGCCGCCGCTCTGTCCGATGCCACGTTTGTCGTAGCGGACGACGATGAAGCCGGCGTCGGCCAATGCGCCGGCGATCTCGCCCAGAATCGGGATGCCGAAGACGAGGCTGTCGCGGTCGGTCGGCCCGCTGCCGCCGACCAGCACGACGGCGGGCAGGCGTCCTGCGGCTGCCTGCGCCGGCTTCGACAGCGTGCCCGCGAGCGAGAACCCGTTGCTGGGGATCTTCACCAGCTCATCGTTCGGCCGCGAAATCGGCACGCTGCGCGACGAAACGGCGGCAATGTCCTCGCGGACGACGTCCAGCAACTGCGCGGGCACGCTGAAACGGATCATGCGTCCGGTGTCGTCGACCCAGAGGTCCGCGTCGATCGGCGTGGCCGTCAGCATCAGGGTGAGGTGCGTGCGCCTCGCGGCCACGAGCCGCGCCGCGGTTTGAATCTGCTGGGGCGCCGACTCGCCGACGCGCACACTGAACGACACCATCGGGCCTTCGCCGTAGATCGGGATCTCGGTGCCAGGGGCCGCGGTCCTCAGACGCACTGCGAGCGCTTCGTACGGCCCGAAGAAACTGTTGGTCAGCACGATCAGCGCGTTCGAGTCGATGGTGTCGCTTTTTTTCGTCGTCTGTCCGGCGATGACGATGTCGGACGTCGCGGCGGTGCCCTCGACAATGGTCCGAATGGTCTGCGCCTGCCCTCGTACCGTACCGTCGAAGGTGAACTCGATCGGCCGCCACTCCGGTGTGTATCGCGCCTGCACGCGCCGCGCGACGACGTCGAGCGGAGCCGCCAGGCGCCCCGAGCTGATGATGTTCCAGCCGTCGGCGCCGCGCGTCACTGCGACCTGTTCAGTGCCGATCGGCGCGCCCCGCAGGAAAATCGTGAAGGTCGTCGCCCCTGGCGCCTGCAGCGGCGGCAACGGCGGCGGCGGCTGAGCGGCCGCGCCGAGCGGCACGGTCAGCGCCAGCGCCGCGATCGCCGCGCGACTAGGAGCCCGTCTGAGTAATGCCTCACGGGCTCCTAGTAGCCGCGCTTCGCGCGGAACGACTTGCAAATTCCGGGAGCTTTTCGCCGGCGGAGCCGGCCTACTAGGAGCGTGTTCACATTTCTCAGACACGCTCCTAGAATGAGGCGAGGGCATACATCAGCATAGCATCATGAATCCGGCCGTTTCCGTCACCGCCTACGACGCCGCCCGCCATCGCGCGGCGCTCGTCGATCGCACCGATCGCGGCCGGATCGTCGTCTCGGGCGCCGACCGCGCGTCGTATCTGCAGGGGCTGCTGACCAACGATGTCGCGGCGCTCAAGGCGGGCCAGGGCTGTTACGCCGCGTACCTCACCGCGCAGGGCCGCATGATCGCGGACGCGCACGTCTACGAGCTCGGCGACGTGATGCTGCTGACGATGGCCGGCGACGTGAAGGACGGTGTGCTGGCGAAGCTCGATCAGTTCATTTTCACGGAAGAGGTGCAGCTCGGCGACGTCTCGAATACGTTTGCACAGATTGCCGTGATCGGACCGGAGGCGGCGATCGCCGTGGCGCGTGTTCTGCGCGACGTGTCCGCCGACAGCTTGCGGGCGCTCGACGACCACGGCAACCTGCGGGCGGAATGGGCCGGCGGTGCGGCGATCGTCACGAAGGTGACCGACACCGGAGAGCCGGGGTACGACCTGTACATCGAACACGCGCGGGCCGGCGCCTTGAAGAGCGCGTTTGGCGCCGCGGATGTGACGGAGGTCGACCCCGCGACCGCGGAGGCCATTCGGATCGAGGCCGGGGTTCCGCTGTTTCATCGCGACATGGATGAAGAGACGATTCCACTCGAGGCCGGGATCGAATCGCGTGCGATCAGCTTCACGAAGGGCTGCTACATCGGACAGGAAGTCGTGATTCGCGTGCTGCACCGCGGCCACGGCCGCGTGGCGCGGAAGCTCGTGGGCCTCGCGTTCGACGGTACGCAGGTGCCGGTGTCAGGGACCGTGCTTCGATCCGGCGATCGCGAGATCGGTGAGGTGACGAGCAGCACGCAGTCGCCGTTGCTGGAGCGGCCGATCGCGCTCGGCTACGTCCATCGCGATTTCGTCGCGCCCGGGACCAGGGTCACCGCCGACGGCGTCATCAACGGCGAGGTGATGGCGTTGCCGTTCATACGCGGGACGGCCTGAAGGCCGTCCCCTACACGCACGGTTGTCACTACACCCACGGTTGTCACCCCGCAGTCGTCGCGGACGTTTCTTAGACCGTCCGGAGGATCTCGATCAGTTGTGCGTCCGCGGGCGGGAACTCGAATGACCCGAGCTCCGCCCTCGGCACCCACCGCATCTCCTGACCGATGAGCGGTCGCGGCTCGCCCTGCAGCTCGCACTGAAGAAAGTGCAGCTCGACGCGGCGCTCCGGGTAGATGTGGGTGGTCGTGAAGACTTCGACGCCGACGCGCGCGTCGACGTCGAGCTCCTCGCGCAGCTCACGCGCCAGGCACGCGGCGAGCGACTCGCCGGCGTCACACTTGCCGCCGGGAAACTCCCAGCAGCCTTCGAGGTGAACGCCCTTCTGGCGGCGCGTGACGAGGAAACAGCCGTCGCGCTCGATGACGGCGGCGGTGACGATGATCGCCGTCATGCGTCCGGCGTGAACGGATAGGCGCGGCAGCTTTTCTTCATCGGACACACCAGACATTTCGGATTGCGGGCGACGCAGATCATCGCGCCGAAATCCATCAGCGCCTGGTTGAAATCGAAGGCGTGCCGCGACGGCACGAGCGTTTCAGACACGGTCCACAGATGACGCTTCATCGCGTGGGCCTTGGGATCGCCTCGGGCGACGAACACGCGGTAGAGCACGCGCGCGACGTTGGTGTCGAGGATGGCCGCGCGCTCGCGAAACGCAAAGCTGCGGATGGCCCCCGCGGTGTACTGGCCGATGCCCTTGAACGACAGCAGCGTCGCCTCGTCGGATGGCAGCTGGCCGCCGTACTTCGCGACCGACTCTCGCGCGATCGATTGCAGCCGCCGCGGCCGGATGTTGTAGCCGAGGGGATACCACGTCTGCGTGACCTCGTGCTCCGGCGCCTCCGCGAGCGCCTGCATCGACGGATACCGGTCCAGCCACTCCGTGTACTTCGGCAGCACGCGGTCGACCTGCGTCTGCTGAAGCATGATCTCCGAGACCAGGATGTGGTACGGATCGACGGTCTTGCGCCACGGCAGATCGCGGCCGTGGCGGCGATACCACGTCAGCAGACGCTGCCGGAACCGCCGGCGATCGGCCGGCGCGGGAATCGGCAGGGCGCGCGCCTTCGGTGACATAATGGAACGGGTCTCCTTACCGGGCAGCAGGTCGCGTTCCGCCCATGACGAGATGCGGAGACCTATCCCCCGACACCGTGACAATCTACACGCGCACCGGCGACACGGGCGAGACCTCACTGTTCGGAGGCACGCGCGCGCGCAAAGACGATCCGCGGGTCGACGCCTACGGCGAGGTCGACGAGCTCAACGCCTGGCTCGGTCTCGTCCGTGCATCGGCGCTCGAGCCGACGCTGGAAGACGAGGTCGTCGCCATTCAGCGCGATCTCTTCGCGCTCGGCGCCCAGCTTGCCGACCCCGCGGACAAGCTGGCGGCCCGCGTCACCAAGGCGGTCGTCGCCGACGATCACGTCGTCCGGCTCGAGCGCCTGATCGATCGGCTCGAACGGGAGCTGCCGCCGCTCCGCCGCTTCATCCTCGCCGGCGGCACGCCCGCCGGCGCGGCGCTTCACGTTGCGCGGACGGTCTGCCGCCGCGCGGAGCGCCGCATCGTGGCGCTCGATCCGCCGGTCGACCCGGTGCTCGTGCGCTACGTAAATCGCCTGTCCGACCTGCTCTTCGTCCTCGCGCGCGTCGTCAATCACCGCGGCGGGGCGGTGGAGACCGAATGGTGAAATCAGGAATGAAGCATTCGGAATTTGGAATGCGCGTTCGAATTCCAAATTCTGAATTCCTAATTCCGAATTCCATCACGCCGTTCCAGTTCACGTTTCACGCCGTCGAACACCGTCCGCGCCAGTTCCTGAGACACCCGCTCGCGGATCGCGCCGCATTCGACGAGCGTCGTGCCGGACACCGTTTCGAGCGCAACATCCCAGCGATCCCGCGCGATGCCCTCCGGGCGATCATCGAAGGCGGTCGGCTGCCGGTCGGCGCCTTCGGGATAGCGGCGGGACACATAGGCCGCGATGGGCGCGCCGTTGATCAGCACGCGGACCGCGACGATGAGGTCCTTGTCGATCGATCGCTCGCCATAGTAGAAGCGTGACGCGTCTTCGCTGAACAGCACCAGGTCGTCGGCCGCGGGAATTTCTGCGATGATGGTGCGGCCGAGCGCGCGCTCCGAGTCCCGCGCGCGCAGACGCCGGCGGCGATAGCCCCGCAGCGTCGTCGCGAGGCTCGCCGCGGTGAGGAGGAGGAGCAGCGCGGCGGCGGCGGCGAAGAGGTCACGCATCAGTGTAGTACGACGGGCCGGTCCTTCGACAGGCGCGGGACCGCCCCGAGCTCGTCGGCGGCCAGCTGCAGCGGCGCCGCCATGTCCGACTAAAATGCGACTGTGCCCGTCTGGCCCGAGCCGCTTGCGCGCGCATACGCGGCGTGCGAGGCGCTGGCGCGGTCGCATTACGAGAATTTTCCCGTGGCGTCGAAGCTGCTGCCGCCGCCGATGCGCCCGCACGTCGCGGCGGTGTACGCCTTTGCGCGCGTCGCCGACGACATCGCCGACGAAGGGTCGTCGCCCGCGTCCGATCGCCTGGCGCAGCTTTACGCGTGGCAGCGGCGGCTGCATGCCGCCGTCGCCGTCGAGCGGTCCGACGAGGCGCCGCCCGATCACGAAGACCTGATCGTCGTGGCGCTCGCGCATTCGATCCGGTCGCTCGATCTGCCGCTCGCATTGTTCGACGATCTGCTGAGCGCGTTCGGTCAGGATACCATGACGACCCGCTACGCTTCGTGGGCGGAGGTGTTCGATTACTGCCGGCGCTCCGCCAATCCCGTCGGCCGGCTGGTGCTCCGCATCGCCGGTTACCGCGACGCGGCGCTCGATCGATCGTCGGACGCGATGTGCACCGCGCTGCAGCTGACGAACTTCTGGCAGGACTTCGGCCGCGACTGGCGTGCCGGCCGGTTGTATGTGCCGCGCGAGGTGCTCGCCGCGTGCGGCGCCAGCGAAGGCGAGCTCGCGGCCACCCCCGCGGGGCCGATCGCATCGACCTGGACCGCGGCGCTCGAGCAATGCGTGGCGGCGACGCAGGAACAGTTCAGCAGCGGCCGCGCGGTGTGCGACGGCGTCCGCGGCCGTTTGCAGTACGAGCTCCGGTTCACGTGGCTCGGCGGCCACCGGATCCTCGAGCGCGTGAATCGCGCGCGTCGGGAGCTGCTCACGTACCGGCCCGCCCTCGGCAGCGCTGACGTGCCGCTCCTCCTCTGGCGAGCCGCGCGCTGGCCGGCGCATGCGTGATGGCGCGCAACACGAGCTTCTACTATTCGTTTCTCGTCCTGCCGCCCGAGCAGCGGCGCGCGATCATCGCCGTCTGGGATTTCTGCCGCGCGGTGGACGATGCGGTGGACGAGACGCCGGCGGCGGCGGGCGTCGCGAGCGGCCGCGAGGCCGTTGCGTTCTGGCGGGACGAGCTTGCCCGGACCTTCGACGGCCGCACGCCCGCGACCGAGCAGGGCCAGCGGCTGCAGCCGTTCATCACGCCGTTCTCGCTGCCGCGGCCGGCGTTCGAGGACGTCATCGACGGCGTCGCGATGGACCTCGACACTGCCAGGTATCGGACCTTCGACGACCTGTTCGAATACTGCCGGCGCGTGGCGTCGGCGGTCGGCCTGATCTGCATCCGCATCTTCGGCTGCACCAGCCAGCGCGCGTGCGAGTACGCAGTGAATCTCGGCGTCGCGCTGCAGCTGACCAACATCCTGCGCGACGTCAGGGACGACTTCCAGCGCGGGCGCGTCTACCTTCCGCTCGACGATCTGGCGTGCGCCGGCTGCACCGTCGACGACCTGGCTGGGGGTGTGGTCACCGAACCGGTCCGCCGGCTCATCGCGTTCGAGTGCCGGCGCGCGCGCGATTTCTACCAGCGCGCCACCGACGCCGTTTCGCCGGGCGACCGCAGGCGTCTGGTGGCCGCCGAGATCATGCGCGCCGTATACTTCGAAACGCTGAAGCGCATCGAGCGCAGCGGCTATGACGTGTTCACGGCGCGCGCGCGCGTGCCGCGCTGGCGCCAGGCGCTGATCGCGCTGAGACAATGGCTGTGGATCTGAGGCGCTTCGACGCCATCGTTGTCGGCGCCGGCTTTGCCGGCCTGAGCGCGGCCGTCCGGCTCACGCGACGCGGAGCCCGCGTGCTCGTGCTCGAGGCGCGCGCGCGGCTCGGCGGGCGGGCGACCGCGTTCCCCGACCGCGAGACGGGCGAGGTCGTCGACAACGGGCAGCACGTCCTCCTCGGCTGCTATACCGAAACGTTCGCGTTCCTGCAGGACATCGGCGCGGTCGACAACGTCCACCTCGCGCCGCAGCTTGCGGTGACGATGATCGATCGCGCGGGGCAACGCACGCGGCTGGCGTGCCCCGCGCTGCCTCCGCCGTTTCATCTCATTGCCGGCGTGCTCGAATGGGATGCCTTGTCCTGGCGCGATCGGCTGTCGATCTCAGGGATGATCACGCCGCTCAAGAACGCCCGCCGCGAAGTGCAGGGGTCGACGGTGAAGGCCTCGTCGCCCGGCGAGACGGTCGAACACTGGCTCGTCCGCAACGGCCAGACGCCGCGCCTGCGTGAGATGCTCTGGGATCCGCTGGCGCTGGCAGCGCTCAATCAGCCGACGAATCAGGCCGCGGCGCCGCCGTTCGCACGCGTCCTCGCGGAGATGTTCGGATCGGATCCCCGCGCCGCGGCGATCGCGCTGCCGACCAGACCGCTGCATCTGATGTACGCCGAGCCGGCCCGCGAGTACATCGAGGCGCGCGGCGGAGTGGTGCGCGCCGGCGGAGCGGCCAAGGTGGTGACCGATGCCGGCGAGGCGGTGTCCGAAGTTCACGCGGGCGGCGAGCGCTGGACAGCGGACCTCGTGATCTCGGCGGTGCCCTGGTTCGCGCTCGCCGAGCTGTTCGATCGCGAGCCGGCGCCGCTTCGTCCCACGATCGATCGCGCGCGGCGCATGGCCTCGTCGCCCATCGTGACCGTCAATCTCTGGTTCGATCGAGAGATCATCGATGAGCCGTTCATCGGCCTTCCCGGCTGCGCGATGCAGTGGGTCTTCGACAAGCGGCGCGCGTTCGGCGGCGAGGCGTCGCATGTGTCGCTCGTGTCGAGCGGCGCGGCGGCAATCCTGGCGCGCACGAACGACGAGCTGATTCGGACGGCGCACGAGGAGCTGCTGCACGGGCTGCCGCAGACGCGGACGGCCCGGCTGCTGCGCGCGACCGTCGTTCGCGAACCGCGCGCGACGTTCTCGCTCGCGCCCGGCCAGCCCGCGCGTCCGCCGGCCGAGACCGGCGTGAAGGGCCTGTTCCTTGCCGGCGACTGGATTGATACAGGTCTGCCGGCGACAATCGAGAGCGCGGTGCGGTCGGGACACAGGGCGGCAGACCTGTGCATTGGGCGATTACCAGATTGATGAACGCAATCGTTGTTCATTACAAAGAGCTGGCGCTGAAGGGCAAGAATCGTCCCTGGTTCATCCAGCTGCTCGTGCGGAACGTGAAGGTCGCGCTGGCCGGCCTGCACGTGCACGCCGTCCGCTCCATCATGGGCCGCATCGAGCTGGAGCTCGGGCCGGACACGTCGTGGGACGAGGTGCGCGAGCGGCTGCGGCGCGTGTTCGGGATCGCGAACTTCTCGTACGCCAACCGCGGTCCTCACGACTTCGAAGCGCTGGCCGCGGCGATTCTCACCGACCTTGGCGGCCGGCAGGCCAGCTCGTTTCGCGTCTCGGCGACCCGCTCCGACAAGCGGTTGCCGTTCACCTCGCCGCAGGTCGAGCGCGAGGTCGGCGGGCGCATCAAGGAGGCGACGGGCTGGCGCGTCGATCTCGAGCGCCCTGCGCTCACCGTGCACGTCGAGATGCTGCCGGAATGCGCGTTCTATTTTTTCGGCAAGGAACCGGGCGCGGGCGGCCTGCCGACGGGAACCGGCGGCCGCGTCGCGTGCCTGCTGTCGGGCGGCATCGATTCGCCGGTTGCGGCCTATCGCATGATGCGGCGCGGTTGCTCCGTGCTGCTGATCCACTTTCACAGCTACCCGATCCTGTCGCGCGCGTCGCAGGAGAAAGTGCGCGAGATCGCGGCGATCCTCACGACGCATCAGCTGAAGTCGCGGCTGCTGCTCGTCCCGTTCGGCGAGCTGCAGCAGCAGGTGGTGCTCTCGGTGCCACCCGAGATGCGCGTCGTGATGTATCGGCGGCTGATGCTGCGGATCGCGGAGCGGCTGGCGCACCGGGCGCACGCGCGCGCGCTGGTGACGGGCGAAGTGATCGGCCAGGTGGCGTCGCAGACGCTGGAGAACATGACGGCGATCGCCCAGGCCACCACGCTCGAGATCCTCCGGCCGCTCGTCGGCATGGACAAGGACGAGATCACCAGCGAAGCCTTGCGCATCGGCACGTACCCGATCTCGATCATTCCCGACCAGGACTGCTGCACGTTGTTCACTCCGCGGCATCCCTCCACGCGCGTGCGGCTGGCCGAGGTGGAGCGGGCCGAGCACGCGCTGCCGGTCGAGCACATGGTCGCCACGGCGGTCGCGGCGGTCTCGGTTCAGGACTTCCGCTTTCCGACGGCGGTGCTAGAATCAAGACCCTCGCTTTCATGAGGTGTTGCAGATGGCTATGGGAACAATCGGGATCGCGTCAAAACTCGAGGAGATCCTCGGCAACGATGCCGCGGCGCTTCTCCAGCATCAGTGCAAGACGATTCCCAAAGAGAGCCTCCACTTGCCGGGACCTGATTACGTCGAGCGGATCTACACGCGTTCCGACAGACCGGCGCGCGTGCTCACCAGCCTCCAGGCGCTCCTCGATCACGGGCGGCTCGCGGCGACGGGCTATGTCTCGATCCTGCCGGTCGATCAAGGCATCGAGCATTCCGCCGGCGCTTCCTTCGCGCCGAACCCGGCCTACTTCGATCCCGAGAACATCGTGAAGCTCGCGATCGACGGCGGCTGCAACGCCGTGGCGTCGACGCTCGGTGTGCTCGGCTCGGTGGCGCGCAAGTACGCGCACAAGATTCCGTTCCTGCTCAAGCTCAATCACAACGAATTCCTGTCCTATCCCAACAGCTACGATCAGATTCGCTTTGCGAGCGTCCGCCAGGGGTTCGAGATGGGCGCCATGGCCGTCGGGGCGACGATCTACTTCGGGTCGGAAGAGTCGAAACGACAGCTCCAGGAAGTGTCCGAGATGTTCCAGCAGGCCCACGAGCTCGGCCTGTGCACGGTGCTCTGGTGCTACCTCAGAAATGCGGCATTCAAGACGAAGGAAGCCGACTATCATCTCGCCGCAGATCTCACCGGTCAGGCCAATCATCTCGGCGTGACGATCGGAGCCGACATCATCAAGCAGAAGCTGCCCGAGACCAACAACGGCTTCAACGCCGTCAACTTTGGAAAGACTCACAAGAAGGTGTACTCGGATCTGACCACGTCGCATCCGATCGACCTGACGCGATACCAGGTGGCGAACTGTTATATGGGTCGCGCCGGACTGATCAACTCCGGCGGCGCGTCGTCGGGCGAAAGCGATCTGAAGGAGGCCGTGAGGACCGCCGTCATCAACAAGCGCGCCGGAGGCATGGGCCTGATCTCCGGCCGTAAGGCCTTCCAGCGACCGGTGAACGAAGGCATCGCCCTGTTGAACGCCATCCAGGACGTGTACTTGAGCAAGGACGTCACGATCGCGTGAGGCGCCGTGTTCGTGCGGTCGTCTGTGCGGCGTGGGCGTCGGCGGCCCTGAGCTGCGCCCATCGCTACACGACAACCGGCCTCGTCCTTCGCGTCGATCAACCCTCCGCCGTCGTCACCATCTCGCACGACACGTTTCCTGGATTCATGAACGCGATGGCGATGCCCTTCGATCTGAAGGGCGCCGCGCGCGGCGTGAAGCTGACGCCGGGCGACCGCGTGCGATTGCGTCTCGCGGTGAAGGGCGGGCGTTCATGGATCGATCGCGTCGAGGTCGTGTCAGCGGCTCCAGTGGACGCGGGGCTGCAGCAGACGCCGGCCGCGCCGGTGCTCGTCCCGGTTGGCTCGGCCGTGGCAGATTTCACCCTGGTGGATCAGTCGGGCGGACCGGTCAGCCTTGCCGCGCTCAAGGGCAAGGTCGTCGCCGTCAACTTCATCTACACGCGCTGTCCGCTGCCGGACTATTGCCCACGGATGGTCGAGAATTTCCGGGCCCTGCGCGCCCGGTTCGCGGAGCGGATGGATCGCGATCTCGTCTTCCTGACGGTCAGCTTCGATCCCAAGTACGACACGCCGGAGACGTTGGCGCGTTACGCCGCCTCCCGGCGAGCCAGCGGGCCCGGATGGCACTTCCTCACAGGCGATCCCGCGAAGATCGAACGGGTGTGCAACGCGTTCGGGATTCAGTACTGGGCCGAGGAAGGCCTGATCACGCACTCGCTGCAGACGGCCGTCATCGATCGAGACGGCCGACTCGCCGCGACGATCGAAGGCAAGGACTTCACGCCTCAGCAGCTCGGCGATCTCGTCGGCGCCGTTCTCGATCGATGAAAAAAAGGCGGCTCCCGGAGGAGCCGCCTGTCAGTGCGGATTGCGGATTGCCGATCCGCGCCTACTGTTGCGGCGCCGCCGTCGCCGTTCTGAGCTTCTGCACCTGCGGCAGGTTCGCGTCCGCGTTGGCCCACGCCTTCGCGGCGCGCCCGCGCGCCTCGCTCGCCTCGGTGGCCTTGCCGAGGCCGTCGAGCGCCGTGGCCAATCCGAAGAAAGCGCGGCCGCTGCCAGGCTCGCGGGCAAGCGCGTCGCGATACGCCTTCTCAGCGGTTGCGTAGTCGCCCAGCGCCAGCGCCACGTTGCCCCAGCCTTCGACGACCGGACGCGGATAGGCCGGCGGCTCGGTGTAGAGCATCGCAGCCTCGCGGTCGGCCGCCTTCCGGTACAACTCGTAGGCCTTCCTGCGATCGCCCGCGCGCGCGGCGATCGTCGCCTCGAGCTCCTGCAGCGCGATGCCGATCGGTTCTTTGGACGAGGTCACCGCGTCCAGATCCTTCTGCATGTCGGCGACCGTCGCCCTGGCGCGATCGGCCTGCCCGGTTGCCGAGTACGCCAGCCCCATCGCCCAGTGGCGCCACGCCTGCTGCTCCGGCTTGTCGTAGAGAGGAATCGTCTGGCCGTCCAGGATCTCGTTCCATTTCTCAAAACGGACGGTGCTCTTGATCAGGCCGAAGTAGCCCTGGCGCCAGACGCCGCGCTGATTGTCGCCCCTGCGCTCGCGCGGATTCTCCTTGTAGGTGAAGAGGTCCTGCACCCATTTCATCGAATCGTCGTACCGGCCACCGAGGTTCAGCGCGTGAATCAGGAAATGGACGTTGTGGCCGTAATGCCCGGTCGGGTACAGCGTGTCGGAGGCGATCCACTTCTGTTCGTTCGCGGCGGCGGCCGAGAAGGCCGAGATCGCTTCCTGGACCTTGTCGCTCTGCGCGTAGATGTGCCCCGGCATGTGCAGCGCGTGCGGGATGTTCGTGACGAGCGACGCGTAACGCGCCGACGCATGCCATGCCTTCTCCGGCATCTGGCTGCCTTCGTATGCGTGAATCAGATAGTGATGCGCGCCGAAATGCGTGTCGTCCTTCGCGACGACTTCTTCGAGCAGCGCGATCGCTTCCATCGTGTTCGCGCGCGGCGTCTTGCCGACCGGCTCGAACCCGTTGTCGATCGCGAGGCCGAGCATCGACTTCGCATCGAGGTCGTCGGGGTAGGCGGCGACGAGCTTGCGCATCGCCGCGATGTAGGCTGCGTCAGCGGCGTCCTTCTGCCCCGCGGCGCGTCGCGCGGCCTGCGCTTCGATGTACATCCGTTCGCGCGGCGTCACCGTGTCGCGGAGCGCCATCGCCCGGGCGATCGCCTCCTTCGCGCGCGTCTGCGGGTCGACCGGGGCGCCGTTGACCGTCCGGGTCACCGTCGCGTCGGCGGCCGCCTCGTTCGACACGATCGCGCCGCTGCCCCGCGGGCCGCCGGTCGGCGTTTCGCGCATGAGCTGGAACGCCGGCCGGAAATCGCTGGCGGCGCTCAGCGCGATGCACCAGTGCGCCATCGCCATCTTGGGGTCGTACTCGAGCGCCTGCAGGCACGACCGCTCCGATTCGGTGAACCAGAACGAGTGGATCTGCGACACGCCCTGCAGAAAGAACTTCCGCGCCTCCTCGGACGTCGTGGTCACGTCGAAATTTTTTGTCGTGCCCATGCCCGGCAGGAGCTTCGCGGGCAGCAGCGGCTGGGCGCCCGGCGGCACCACGCAGAAGTCGGGCTCCTTCTTCGCCGGCGCCTGTTTGCCTTTTGCCAGGACATCTGGCGAAGAAGCGGCGGCGAGCAGAATCAATAGGGCAGTGGAGGAAAGGAGTTTCATAAGGCTCAAGTATAGGGGCTCGGGCCGCGGCGCCGGGTCCAAAAAAGCAAAGGCCCAGCGTCGAGGTCTCCCTCCGCGCTGAGCCCAGCTCCGAGCCACCAGTCCCCAGTCCCCAGTCCGTAGTTCCTAGTTCCTACCTGGATTATTCATGAACGGTGACTCTCGACTCGGCACATTCGCTTCGAGAACCGTCTTCCGCAGGCCGGAAAAACGCGGCTCGGCTTATCGTCCGTGGAACGCGGCGCGCCGCCATCAAAGCTCCATCAAGGCCGGCGCGCCCTGTCGCGGGCCTGCGCCGCGTTTTTCGCGCGACCACGGCGGCCTGCTCCAACGGTTTTCTGCGCGAACGCGCCGAGTCGGCGCCCCCAGTGATGAATAATCCCGGCCAGTTTTCAGTCCCCAGTCCCCAGTCCCCAGTCCCTAGCCCCTAGTCCCTAGCCCCTACATGTCTTTTAGAACGGATAATACCCGCCCCCGTCGCTCGGGAACGGAATGACGACGATATTCGAACGTTCCGCGACGATGTGGACATCCTTGGCGCGCTGATCGCCTGCGGTCACGAAGAAGCCGACCTGTTCACCCACACTGGGCTGGTGGTAGGTGAGCGGCGCCCACAGCTGCGGGTTGTAATACCAGTTGCCGGCGAATTGCGAGGGGGGGCCACCGCTCCGGCCCAGTCCGTGCCAGAACTCCACGCCGCCCGCCGTGTACCAGCGTCCGCCGTGGTTCACGACCATCCACACCGTGTACTGAAGCGGACCGTCCCAGCCCGGCGGCGTCACGTCGGGCCACCGGCCGGCGCCTTCCTTCTTCGTGAAGTCGATGGCGACGCCGCTCGAGTTGAAGTCGAGCACGCGGATCCTCGCAGTCGCCGGCCAGTCGCGGACGTCGACCGAGCCGACCACCGTGATCTGATGAATATCGAGCGCATCGTTCGACGCCGGCGGCGGAGCGGGCGTCGGCGGCGGCGGTTCAGGCGGAGGCGGGGGCGTCGGTGTCGGCTCGGACGCCGGCTGCGGCTTGCGCAGCACCTCCGTGCCGCTCACCGGCCCGACGCACGTCGTCCCGCTGTACGGGATGCGAAGCGTGTTGCCGTCGTCCTCGATGGTGCCGTTGCCGGTCAGCGTGAACGGGCAATTCGGAAGCCCCGGCGCGCTCGCCACGCCGGTGATCGTCAGCGCGACGTTGGTCCCGTTGAGCTGGCCGCTTGCGCTTCCGGAGATCGTCAAGCCGCCGCCGCAGACGCCCGAGAACGTTCCGGCAATCGTGGTCGCCGTCTGACTCCCGATCTGGTATTGAAAGTTCCCGCAGCGGCCGATGGTGGGAATCGTGGGCAGCACATTCGAGCTCCACGTCCCGACCAGCGGCCCGCTCCCGGTCGGGGAATTGTTCGACGGTCTCGAGCCGTCGGTTGCCGTCGGGGCGAGCGCATTGGTGGAGTGTTGAAAACCGCAGCCCGCCGCGGCAACCACGCCGAGGGCGCCGACAAAAACCCAGAGGGATCTGCTCATTACAAACCTGTGATCGAGCGCACGTTTTCTGCACGCTCTTGGATACGAAACCTTTGATTTTTCGAAGAAAAGCGACGACGGAACTGATGCGCAGCAGGAAGTTCGCCAGGTCGCCCGTTCCGCCTGACTCTATCGACCGATCGCGCGCGCGATTGTGTGCAGTAAGGGATCAGCTCGGGATTATGTGGCGCAGGCCGCTGATGTAATCCCTCAGCCCGTCGTAGGTGCTGCGAAAGGCGAGCCCGTCCCAGGGAATGGCCGCAGCGTCGAATTCTGCCGTTTCGAGACACTCATCATCGATGCAGAGCATGCCGCCGATTGCCGTGGCCGCGTAGACGACAATGACGGGCGCACGACCGGGATAGGAGTAGATATTGACGAGGCCATCGAGGCGAACCTCGAGCCCGCACTCCTCGCGCGCTTCGCGGATCGCCGCCGAGGTCAGCGTTTCACCGCGGTCGACATACCCGCCTGGGAACACCCACTTCCCGTAGCCAGGCTCGATCGCCCGCCGCACAAGCACGAGGCGGCCGCTCGCCGACTGGATGATCGTCCCGACCGCGATTTTTGGATCGATGTAGAAGATGAAGCCGCAGCGGGCGCACACGGGCCGCTCGGGCTCGCCGGCCTTCACGAGGCGGCGCTCGAGCGGGCCGCCACAGCGGGGGCAGAACCGGTACGAATGCGAGTCGTCGTGCGGGTGAAGCGTGGACATCAGGTTGCGAGGTGCGACAGTGCGACGTGCGATAGCGCGACGTACGATAGTGCGACGCGATAGTGCGACGGGCAGCCCCGCACGCTCGCACCTCGCACCTCCGCACGTCGCACCTCACGACAGTATAATTCCGTCGAGATGTCGATTCTGAAAGTCGCGCGCATGGGGCATCCGGTGCTGCGCGCGAAGGCGCGCGCGCTCGAGAAGAGCGATCTCAGGCGCGCGGGAGTTCAGAAGCTGATCGACGACATGATCGACACGATGGTCGAGTACCACGGGGTCGGGCTCGCGGCGCCGCAGGTGCACGAGGGGCTGCGTATTTTCGTCGCGTCACTCGACGCGCGGGACGACGCCGAAGCGGACGAAGAGCCGATCGCGATCATCAATCCCGAGCTCACGATCGTTGGCGCCGAGATCGTGGACGATTGGGAAGGGTGCCTGAGCATCCCGGACATTCGCGGCCGCGTGCCGCGCGCCCGTGAGATCAAGGTCCGCGGGTTCGACCGCAAGGGGGACCGCATCGAGCTCAGCGCCCATGACTTCCCCGCCCGGGTCATTCAGCACGAGACCGACCATCTCGATGGCGTCCTGTTCTTCGATCGGATGCGGTCGCTCGAGACATTGACCTTCCTCGAGGAGTACTCGCGCTACCGGGCGAAAGCAGACTGAGGGGCATGGGGCGGCTGGCTCCGCGAACTGCGGGTGCGAACGACGGACGCGGAAAAATCTAACGGCTCAGCCTTTTCTTTTCCATGCTGCGCTCGGACTGCAGCCGTTCCAGCTCCACGGCCGAGTGGTCCACGAACTGCATCGCGTGGGCGATGGCCCGGTGGCCGGCGGTCTCCGCGATCGCGCGGTGCATCGCCTGGCAGACCCGCCGGTAGGACGGATGGCCCTGCGGGGAGGTGCGCAGCTCGATGAGGTGCATGGCCTCGCGCGCGTTCATGTCCATGTAGAACCGGACGCGATACGCCATCACGACGGCGTAGGGCGCCGCATCGCGAAGTCCGCTCGCCACCAGCTGATCGTACAACTCCGCTGACCCGTCCATGACGGTGCGCCAATCGTGGAGCGCGCCGGCCTCCTCGATCGCGGCCGGTTCCGTACACCCGTGACGCGGGCTGAGCGGCTGCCACTCGAGCGTCAGCAGGCGGTGCCGCTGCAGGTCGCGGAACGCGCCGTAGTCGGCGAGCACGTCGAAGCGATAGCTGGTGCGCTCGAACGCGCGGCCCGGCTTGTGACGACGATTCGCGCGGCGACCGACATACGCGCGGAGGATCGCGGCGCGATCGTCGGGCGGGAGGCGCCGGGCGATGGACAGCAGCTGGTCGTCCGGCAGCGCCGATACCGAGTAGAGCGCGGCCGCGACGACCTTGATTTCGCCCTCGGGGTCGAAGTCGGTGAGCGTCACCTCGTCGCGCGGCTCGGGCGTGGCGTCGCCGAGGTACGGCGCGGCGAGCGCTTCGAAGGAGCGGCGCGTCTCCGCGAAATACTCGATCCACCGGCCGCCGCGGTCCGGCTGATCGAGCCGTGCGAGAAACGCTGGAATGACGTGGCGCAGCTCGGCGAGCATCTGCTGCGCGCAGCTGCGGACCTCCTCGAGTGCGTGCGCGAACATCCGCAGCAGCAGGGCCTCGAATGCCTGCCCCGTGCCGAACAGCCCGACGTTCGATCGTGTCGCGGCCGGAAGCAATCCACGCAGCGTGTCGAGCGCCTTGGCGCGAATCACCGATTTGTAGACGCCCTCGGAGTCTTCGGACGACTTCGGATAGCGGGCGCGGAAGTGCGCTTCCATCGACGGAATCCAGCGGGCGTAGGTGTCGAAGGCCCGGTCGAGCGTGCGCACGAACGTGTCGCGCAGGGGGGACCCGTCGAGCTCCGCCGGGACGTGATACTTCCACTGACCGCTGGGCCGATCCGTATAGGGCACGTAGCGCGTCGACTGCTCGAGGTACGCCATCAGGCGTCCCCACTCGAGCACTTTGGTTAGCACGTTGGACACGCCTTCGCACGCGATGTGCGCGCCGCCGAGCTGCGCGACCGAGTCGTCTCCGTACTCGCTCAGGACGCGCGCGTAGAGCCTGTCGGCGCGCTCCGTGCCGACGCCCGCCTGGGCGCCGCGGCCCTGCGCCTCGCCGCGGGCGGACGGATCCATCTGGCCCAGGAACTCGTCGAGGAACAGACGCCGCACCGACTTGGCCGATCGCGAGTAGCGCGCAAAGAGCGCGCCCTTCACCGTTTCGGGCAGGTTCGTGAGGACGAACACGGAGTGGTCGGTGTTGGTGAAGTACGGCGCGAGCGCGCGTGTTTCTTCCGGCGTGAACCTTTCAGCAGGAGGATTGGCCACGGTGGTCGGGTATTCTATCGAACATGGTCTACATCTTCGGCAAAGACACCTGACCCTACACGCAAGCCGCCCGGGAGGACTTTGAGCGGCGGCACGTTTCGTTCGAGTACATCAACGTCAAGAAAGACGCCGCCGAGCTGCAGCGGATGCTGGGCCACAGCCACGGTCGGCGCGCGGTGCCGGTGATCGTCGACGGCGATCAGGTCACGATCGGCTTCGGCGGCACCTGAGGGGTGTAGCCGACACGCTCCGTGAGAGCGTGAATGGGGCAGTTTTCAAGGCGATTTGACAATATTGTGAAAATATTCACATAATCGACGACCCGCATGACGACCGCCGTTCGGCCCGCCGCGTCCGCGTCCGAATCCAGGCCTCTCGCCGCGCCCGCCGCGATCGAACTCGACGCCGTCACCAAACAATTCGCCGGCAACCGCGACGTCGTCGCCCTCGACCACGTCTCCCTCACCATTCCCCGCGGCGAGCTGGTCTCGATCATCGGCCCGTCCGGCTCCGGCAAATCCACCCTCCTCAATCTCGTCGGCGGACTCGATCGTCCGACCGCCGGCCGCGTCCGCGTCGACGGCGCCCCCCTCGCCGGATTGTCCGACGATGAGCTCACGAAAGTGCGGCGCGACAAGATCGGGTTCATCTTTCAGTTCTTCAACCTGCTGCCCACGCTCTCGTGCGTCGAGAACGTCGGTCTGCCGCTGCACCTCCGCGGCTGGCCGCGCAGGAAAGTCGACGATCGCGCGCGCGAGCTGTTGACCCTCGTCCAGCTCGGTCACCGGCTGACGCATCTGCCCGAGGAGCTGTCCGGCGGCGAGCGGCAGCGCGTCGCCATTGCGCGCGCGTTGTCGGTGTACCCGCCGATCCTGCTCGCCGACGAACCCACCGGCAACCTCGACACGCGGACCGGCGACGAAATCCTGACGCTCATCCGCGACGTCCACGGCCGCCTCGGCACGACGGTGGTGATCGTCACGCACGACATGACCGTCGCCGAGAGCTGCGAGCGCACGGTCGCGCTCCGCGACGGCCGCCTCGTGCAGGACGTCCGGCGATGATCCTGCTCCGGCTGATCAGCTGGCCGTATTTCCGCAAGCACGTCCTGCGCACCGCGCTGACGACAGCCGGCATCGTGCTCGGCGTCGCGGTGTTCGTCGGGATGCACACCGCCAACCAGAGCGTGCTGTTGGCGTTCTCGCGCACGGTCGATCGCATCGCCGGCAAGACCGAGCTGCAGGTCACCGCCGGCGAGACCGGCTTCGACGAGGACGTCCTCGAGCGGGTGCAATCGGTGTCGATCGTCAGGGTCGCCGTGCCCGTGATCGAAGCCGTCGTCGACACGAACATCAAAGGGCAAGGCAACCTGCTGGTGCTCGGCATCGACATGACCGGCGACCGCAGCCTGCGCGACTACGCCCTCGAGAGCGGCGACGATGCGGTCATCGACGATCCGCTGGTGTTTCTGGCGCAGCCGGACTCGATCATCCTGTCGAAGGAGTTCTCGGACAGGAACCACATCGCTGTCGGCGGACGCGTGTCGCTCGGCACGGTCGAAGGTGAGAAGCAGTTCACCGTCCGCGGCGTGATGAAGTCGTCGGGGTTGACGAGCGCCTTCGGCGGCAACATCGCGATCATGGACATCTACGCCGCGCAGAAGATGTTCGGCCGCGGCCGGAAGTTCGACCGCATCGATCTCGCCCTCAAGCCCGGACGAACGCTGACCGAGGCGGAGCAGGAGCTGGGCGCGGCGCTCGGCCCGGGCTTCCAGATCGAGCCGCCGTCCGGCCGGGGGCAGCAGTTCGAGGCGATGCTCGCCGCGTATTCGATGATGGTCGGCATCTCGAGCCTGTTCGCCCTCTTCATCGGGATGTTCATCATCTACAACTCGTTCGCGATCGCCGTCACCCAGCGGCGATCGGAGATCGGGATCCTGCGCGCGCTCGGCGCGACGCGCGGACAGATTCGATGGCTGTTCCTCGGCGAGAGCGCCGTGACCGGCCTGATCGGCTCGCTCGGCGGCCTCCTGTTCGGCGTCCTGATCGCGCGCGGCATCGCCGCGTCGATCGGTACGCTCATCGCCGACGTGTACGGCGTCGCGCAGCACGCCGAAGAGCTCGCCACGAGCCCGGGTCTGCTCGCGCTGGCGCTCGGCATCGGCGTCGGGACCAGCATCGTGGCCGCCGCCATTCCTGCGCGCAACGCCGCGCGCGTGGATCCTGTGCAGGCCCTTCAAAAGGGCAAGTATCAGGTGCTGTCGGCCGGCGAGAGCCGGCTGCGGGCGATCCTCGCGCTGGTGCTGGGCGCCGTGTCGATCGCCTGCCTCTCCACCGGCAGCGCGCGTCTGGTGTTCTACATCGGCTACGTCCTGGCGATTGTGGTCTCGCTCCTGCTCGGCCCGCTGCTGTCGCTCGGGATGGCGAAGGCCATTCGCCCGCTGCTCAAATGGCTGCGGCCCGTCGAAGGCGCCCTCGCGGCGGACAGTCTCATTCAAGCGCCGCGGCGGACCTCGGCGAGCGTGGCGGCGCTGATGCTGTCGCTGGCGCTGGTCATCGCGTTCGCCGGCATGGCGCGCGCCAGCTACAACTCGATCATCGAGTGGATGGACACCGCGCTCAACCCCGAGTTGTTCATCCTCCCGTCGCAGAGCATCGTGGCGCGGACGATCCGGTTTCCGCCGACGCTGGCGCCCGAGGTCGCGGCGATTCCCGGTGTGGAGCGCGTGCAGATGGTGCGCGACGCGCGCATCGTGTTTCGCAAGACTCCCATCATGGTCGTGGCAGTCGAAGTCGACAGCATCGTGCAGACCGCGCGGCGCGAGCCGGTCGCCGGCAACGCCGACGACATGTATCGGCGGACGGCCTCGGGAGAAGGTCTGATGGTGTCCGACAACCTCGCGCAGCTTCAGCATCTGAAACTGGGAGAGATGCTCGAGATTGCTGCGCCGAACGGCGTCATCCGGCTGCCCATTGCGGGCATCATCGTCGACTACTCGGATCAGCAGGGCACCATCCTCATGGACCGCAAGCTGTTCCTGCGCTACTGGAATGACGATTCGGTGAACGTCTTCCGCGTGTACGTGAAACACGGCGCGAGCGTGGCGGAGGTCCGGCAGCGGATTCTCGAACACTACGCCGGACAGCGCCAGGTGTTCGTCCTGACCAACGTCGAGCTCAAAAGCTACATCCTGAAGATCACCGATCAGTGGTTCGGCCTGACGTCGGTGCAGATTGCCGTCGCCGTGCTCGTCGCCATCCTCGGCATCGTCAACACGCTGACCGTGTCGATCACCGATCGACGTCGCGAGCTCGGCGTGCTTCAGGCCGTCGGCGGCCTGCACGGACAAATCCGGCGGACCATCTGGATCGAAGCGCTGAGCATCGGCGCGCTCGGCCTTGCGCTCGGGTTTGCGCTCGGCGCGATCAACCTGTACTACGTCCTGCAGATCGTTCACAACGACATCGCGGGGATGCGGCTCGACTACGCGTTCCCGATCAGCACTGTCCTCGCGCTCGTGCCGACGATCCTCGGCGCCGCCTTTGTCGCCGCGATCTGGCCGGCGGAGGCTGCCGTGCATGGGTCGCTCGTGGAGGCGCTGGAGTATGAATGAAGGGCACGTAGGGCAGGTGGGTCAGGTGGGGCGGGTGGGTCAGGTGGGGCGGACGGGGCAGGTACGAACGTGAGTAGAACGCCACGGGTTATCACGAGGGCCCGGAGATCCACGAAGGGCACGAAGAGGCTCTTGTACAGAGCGGGCCTCGTGTGCGTATTGCTCCTCGCGTCTTTGCGATACTCCGTGGACACGTCCGCGGCCGACAACGCGCGGCAGATCGTCGACGAGGCGCAGAAGCGTACCGACGCGACGTCGCAGCGCTATGAAGGCCTGCTGCAGGTGTTCGACGCCAAGGGGAAGATCAGCGACAAGCGCTGGAGCTTCGAGCGGCTGGGATCGCACGGGCAGAGCAGGGCCGTGCTGCGGTTCACCGCGCCCGCCGAAGTCAAGGGCGTGGCGCTGCTCGTCGTGAACCATCCCGATCGCGCCTCGGATCAATGGATGTGGACGCCGGCGATCGAGCGCGACCGCCGGATCGCGCTGCAGGACCGGTCGACCCGGTTCTTCGGCACCGACTTCAGCTTCGAGGATCTCGAGGAGCGCGACGTCAGCCAGTACAAGTACGCGCTGGCCGGGGACGACACGGTGGGCGGCGCCTCCTGCTGGAAGATCCAGTCGACGCCGCGCGAGTCGAAGTCGTCCCAATACACGCGCTCCATCGTGTGGATCCGCAAGGACAACTACGCCTTCGCCCGGATCGAGAACTACGTGAAGGATCAAGTCGTGCGGCGGCTGACGTACTCGAACATTGAGAACGTGCAGGGCATCTGGACGGCGCGGCAGCTCGAGATGAGCGACCTCACACGCGGGAGCCGCACGCGGCTCACGCTCGACAAGCTCGAATACAACGTGCGGTTCGAGGACGTGGATTTCACGCTGCAGGCCATCCGCCGCTAGCCGGCATGTCGCGACGCCTCATCACGAAGGCACGAAGGGCGCGAAGCACAAAGAAGAACGTGGGTTGTATTTCAGACACGCTCCACAGCGAGGGTTCCGCTGTCGGCCGGAACCACGAAGACCCGAAGGCACGAAGAAGCGCGAAGACGAGAACGATTGGTTGTCTTCCTGTGCGCATCGTGACCTTCGTCATCTTCGCCTCTTCGCAGGACGCTGTTGTGGCTGCTCAAAGCATCACGCAGCGCGGGTTCATCGATGGCAGCCTCTTCCTGTTTCCGCAAACGGCCGTCACCGATTCGACGCGCACCATCGGCGATCTCCTCATTCGCGAAGACGTTTTCCTCAAGCCTCGCCGGTGGGTGCAGTTCGCCGGAGGCATCGAGCTGCGCGCCAACTCGCACGGCCAGGTCGACAACCAGTGGCGTCTCGACTTCACCGATCGCGGCGGCACGCGACCGCTCGCTTCCGTCCGCCGCTTGTCCGCCACGCTCACGCGCGGCGCTTTCACGGTTGACGTCGGCAAGCAGTTCATCCGCTGGGGCAAGGCCGACATCATCAACCCGACCGATCGCTTCGCGCCGCGCGACTTCCTGAACGTCATCGACACCGCGTTTCTCGCCGTCACCGGCGCCCGCGCGGTCGTACAGAAGGGCGGCGACACGTTCGAGGTCGTCTGGGTGCCGCGCATGACGCCGAGCCGTATCCCGCTGGTGGATCAGCGATGGACGGTGCTGCCGCCGGATCGATCGCCGGTGCCGATCGTCGATGGCGGCGCCGAGCTGCCCGGCGGCTCGGAAACGGGCGTGCGCTGGGGACACGTCGGAGGCAGCCTGGAGTACTCCGTGTCATTCTTCGACGGCTACAACCACCTCCCGAACATCGATGCCACGCTCACGACGACGATCAACGCGCAAGCCGCGGAGCTCTCGGCACAGCCAGGCTCTGCGGGCACCGCGGTTGCAGCGTCGATCGTCGTCCGTCGTCTCTATCCGGCGATACGTACCTACGGTGCGGACGGCGCGCTGCCGACGCGGTGGTTCACGCTGAAAGGCGAAGCGGCCTGGTTCACCTCGCCCTCTCCGGTCACCGACGAGTACGTGCTCTATGTGCTGCAGCTCGAGCGGCAGACCGGCGAGTGGATCATCGTCGGCGGCTACGCGGGCGAAGTGGTCACCGTCCGCCGCGCGACCCTGGACTTCGCGCCGGATCGCGGCATGACGCAGTCCCTCGTCGCGCGCGCCTCGTACACGATCGACACGAATCGCAACATGGCCTTCGAGACCGCCGTCCGCCAGAACGGCAACGGGATGTACGCCAAAGTCGAGTACTCGCAGGCGCGCGGGCAGCACTGGCGAGCGACGGTGATGGGCGTCGCGATCACCGGTCGGCCCGGCGACTTCCTCGGCCAATATCACCGGAATTCTCACGTCGCGCTCGCGCTTCGCTATAGTTTCTAGGCGTGTTCGCGCCGATCCTCCTGACCGCGCACAACCCTGGCCCGATGACCGGCACGGGCAACAACACGTACCTGCTCGCCCGCAGTCACGGCTCGGCGACGCTCATCGATGCGGGCGTCGGCGAGCCCGCGCACCTGGCGGACCTGGCATCCGCGCTCGGCGCGCAGCACGCTCGCCTTGAGATGGTCCTCGTGACCCACGGCCATCGCGATCATGCAGGGGGTGCCGCGGCGATCGCCGCGGCCTACCCCCACACCATCTTCGCAAAACGCCCCTGGCCGGACGAGGACTCGCAGTACGGCGTCGCGTGGCGATCGCTGGCCGACGGCGAGGTCCTGTCTGCCGGCGCGGACGTGTTGACGACAGTGGCGACGCCGGGGCACTCGCCGGACCACCTGTCGTTCTGGCACGAGGCGACCCGCACGATGCTCACCGGCGACCTCGTGGTGCTTGGCGGCAGCGTGATGATTCACTGGAGCCGCGGCGGAGATCTGGCGCAGTACCTCGCGTCGTTGGAGCGCGTGCGCGCTCTCGGCCCTCGACGGCTGCTGCCGGCGCACGGCCCGCCGATCGACGATCCGCAGAGCCTTCTCATCGGTTACCGCGAGCACCGCCTCCAGCGGGAGCGGCAGGTGATTGATGCGCTGCGCGCCGGTCACACCAGCGTGCAGGACATCGCCGAATCCATCTATGATGGTCTCGCGCCGGCCCTGTTGCCGGCCGCGCAGGAAAACGTGCGGGCACATCTGGAAAAGCTGAAGGCCGAAGGTCGCGCAGCGGATGCCGACGGCCGATGGACTCTATAGGCATCCTCGCGCCGGTCGTCCGCGCGGCGAATGCGGAGTGTCGATTTCAATGCGGCTTCCGGTGACGGCGGTCGGCGCTGGCACCGCGCTCGCCAGCTAACGGAGTGATGTCGCGCATGGACAACGTGATCGATTTCATCAACGTCAACCGCGATCGTTATCTCGACGAGCTGAAGGCGTTGCTCGCCATCCCGAGCATCAGTGCGCTGCCGCAGCACGCCGGCGACGTCAGGCACTGCGCCGACTGGTGCGCGGACGAGCTGCGCCGCATCGGCCTGCAGAACGTCAAGCTGATCGACACGCCAGGCAACCCGGTCGTGTATGGCGACTGGCTCGGCGCACCTGGCGCGCCGACGATCCTGTTTTACGGCCACTACGACGTGCAGCCGGTGGATCCGCTGGAGTTGTGGGAGTCGCCGCCGTTCGAGGCCACGATTCGTGACGGCGAAATCTACGCGCGCGGATCCGCCGACGACAAGGGACAGGTCTTCATGCACTTCAAGGCGGTCGAAGCGCATCTGAAGCAGAACGGCCGCCTGCCGGTGAACATGAAGTTCGTCCTCGAAGGCGAGGAGGAGGTCGGCAGCGTCAACCTCGACGACTTCATCCGCGGCCACAAGGCCGATCTGGCCGCCGACGTCGTCGTCATTTCGGATTCTCCGATGTTCGCGCGCGGCGTGCCCTCCATCTGCTACGGGCTGCGCGGCCTCGTGTATTTCCAGATCGATCTGCGGGGCAGCAACACCGACCTGCATTCGGGATCGTTCGGCGGCGCCGTCGCCAACCCTGCGTTCGTCCTCTCACAGCTGATTGCCCAGATGAAGGACCGCGGCGGCCGCGTCAGGATTCCCGGCTTCTACGACGATGTCGTGCCGCTGCAGGAAGAGGAGCGGAAGGCGTGGGCGTCGCTGCCGTTCAACGAGAAGAAGTTCAAGAAGGACTTCGGCGTCCCGAAACTGTTCGGCGAAAGCGGCTACACCACGCTGGAACGCACCTGGGCGCGCCCGACGTTCGAAGTGAACGGCCTGCTCTCCGGCTTCACCGGCGAAGGAGCCAAGACGGTGTTACCGGCGGTCGCGATGGCGAAAGTCAGCATGCGGCTCGTGCCGAACCAGCATCCGGACAGAATCGCGGAGCTGTTCGAGGCGCACGTGCGCGACATCACGCCGAAGACCATGGAGCTGAAGATCACGCGCATGCACGGCGGCAAGCCGTGGATGACCGCCTACGACAACCCGTTCGTCCAGGCCGCCGGACGCGCCATCGAGCGCGGGTTCGGCCGGAAGCCGGTGTTCACGCGCGAGGGCGGATCGATTCCGGTGGTCTCGACCTTCCAGGAGGAACTGGGGCTGCCGTCGGTGCTGTTCGGCGTAGGGCTGCCGGACGAGAACGCCCATGCGCCGAACGAGAAGCTCGACGTCGCGAATTTCCACGGCGGGATCATTTCGTCGGCGATCCTGTACCAGGAGATCGCATCGAACCGCTGATTCACCATGTCCTTCGTGTCCATCGTGGTGCTTCGGCGCCGGGGCCAATAGAGTTTGCGCGCTGTGTCGAGGCTCGACGGACTGCTGACCGCGCTGCAGACCTTCTACGGCGCGCTGCCGCGGCCGCCACGGGATCCCTTCATCTTGTTCGTGTGGGAGGTCCTGTCGGCGCATTCGAACCCGCGAAAGCGGGACGCGGCACTGGCGGCGCTGAAGCGCATTCGCGCGCTGACCCCCGACGCGATGTGGCGCGCGCCGCAGAAGAAGCTCGAGGAGAGCGTCGCCCTCGCCGGCCCGTACTCCGAGAACCGGATCCGCGCGCTGCGGACCGGCGTCGATCTCTTTCGCCGCACACCCAACCTGCCCGCCATCATCCGCGGTCCGCTGGCGGCCGCGCGCCGCGCCCTGAAGCCGCTGCCGCAGCTCGGCGAGTCCGGCGCGCACCGCGTGCTCCTGTTTGCGGCGGATCATCCGATTCTTCCCGTTGACGCGCGCGTCAGCAGGGTCGGCCGCCGTCTCGGCTACGGCGAGCCCAGCGATGACTTTCGCAAGCAGGCCCGGTCGGTGCAGGCTGCGCTCACTGGCGATCTGCCCGCGTCGGCCGAGGCATGTCGGCGCGCGTTCCTGTACCTGTCTCACCACGGCGCCGCGACGTGCACGGAAGCCGATCCCCATTGTGCGGTGTGCCCGCTGCTGCAGGACTGTCCGGAAGGACAGCGGCGCACCTCTCGCCATGGCTGAAGCGCTTCTCATCCCTTAGCCATCAGCCATGACAAGGCGAAGCCTCAGTTGAGCGACGCGACCCGCTTGCGCAGGGTCTTGACGTATTCGCGGATCTGGGCATGCGCCTCGCGCTCGTCTTCAGGCACGGGCGCGGCCGAGGTGAGCTGAAGGTAGGCCTGCAGATCGCGGAGCGCCGCGGAAAAATCCCTCAGGCTGTACGCCAGCAGCCCGCGGTCGCGCAGCTCGTTCGTCGCCGATGCGTCGACCGCGATCAGGAGCTCGGTCATGTCGCGCGCCTGCGGAAGCGAGTGCATCCTCAGGTACAACTGCTTCAGATTGAGCAGCATCCGCGCGAGGATTTGCGGCTTGGTCGCGTGGGGGAGCAGCCGCGACTCGAAGAGCCGCGGGTCACTCCCGGCGCGGCGCCCCTGGCGCCGCAGCAGCTCGCGTGACAGCAGCGCGCCGCCGTGGAAGGCATCGATGATCAGATCCTCCGCGTGCGGGAGGCCGCGCCTGGCGGGACAGCGCAGGAGAAAGTGCCCCGGGTAATTGATCCCTTCGACGTAGAGCCCCGCGCGCCGCGCGATTTCCATGTAGAGCAGCGCGAGCGTGATGGGGATGCCCGTGCGGCGCTCGAGCACCTCGTTGAGAAAGCTGTTGCGCGGATCCTCGTACTGGAGCTCGTTCCCGACGAAGTGCATCTCCCCGAACAGGTACCCGTTCAGCGCCATCACCTGCGCGTAGCGATCGGGATCCACGTTCGGCGGCGCGTCGCCCGGCCCGGCCGGCGCCATCGCCACCCGTCGCCTGGCCTCCCGTCCAATGGTATCGAGCTGATCGAGATACGGTCCGGCGTCGAGCTTTGGATATTCGACGCGCGCGATCATCAGCGCGGCGACGGCGAGGTCCGGGTCGGGGCTCAGTGCGGCGTGCGTGAAGGCGCGGACGAGATGATCCGAGATCAACGGCTTCAGGATAACAAAAAAGGGTGGGTCGCGGCCCGCCTGCGCATAACGGGGGCTTCGGCCCACCAGTCGGGCGTGATGCCGAACCGGACGACGGGCGGCGCCAGAATCGCTTCGACGTGGAAGTCGAGATTCTGGGTAAATCGGGGAGAGGCGGTCTCGTCGGTTATCCGATGCAGAGGCGCGCAAGCACATCCAAATCGATGGCGTCAAGAGAGACGACGACGAGGTCTGCCATCGACAGAGTCGACTGTCCGTACGTGTTCGTGACGGCGACTGTGCGAAGCCCTGCGGCGCGCGCCGACTCGAGGCCCCAGCGCGAATCCTCGATCGCGACGCAGTCGCGCGCGGCGAGGCGGCCGCCGGCGGCGTCGGCCAGGAGCGCGAGCGCGCGCAGATACGGATCCGGCGCGGGCTTGCTGACGGCGGTGTCCTCGGCGGCGACGATCGCGGTGAAGCAGCGGGTCAGGTCCTCACGATCCAGCACGCGGCGGATTTCGTCGCCGCGCGCGCCCGACGCGATCGCGATCGGCATGGCCGCCGAAGCGCGGCGGACGGCGTCGGCGGCGCCCGGGAACAACACCGACACGTCGCGCTCGAGCGCCTCGAGCGTGTTGGCTTTTCGGGCAATCAGCGCCTCGATGTGCTCGCGTGTCCACGCCAGGCCACGCTCGACGCCAATATTCCTGAACGCGCCGGCATCGTCGTAGCCGAGATAGCGGTCGTAATAATCGCGCTCGCTCAGCGTGACGCCTTCGCCGGCGAGCACGTCGCGATAGGCCTGAAAGTGGAGCGGCTCGCTGTTCGCGATGACGCCGTCGAAGTCGAATACGATCGCGCGCAGCACTTACGTCGCGCTTCCGACGTCGAGCTTCTTCATGCGTTCACCCGCCCGAATCGGGATCTTCAGGCGATTTTCCGGCGGCGGGTACGGGCATTCGTAGGACTGGTTGTAATAGCAGTACGGGTTGTACGCGCGGTTGAAATCGATCTCGTAGATGCCGGTGCTGTTGGGTTGTATATCGAGGTAGCGGCCCGCGGGGTAGGTTTCCGTTCCGCTCGTCAGGTCGTTGAACGCAATGAACAGATGCTTCGGATCGGCGACTTCGACGAACACGGTCAGCTTGAGCGGCCGTTCCTTCAATGTGAATTCGAGGCTGCCGACGCGCCGCATCTGCCGTTTCGCGCCGGTGGACGTGGGCATCTCGAAGACGGTCGGGTCGTCGACGCGCTTCAGCACGCCCGGTACGTTGTACTCCGGGTCGATAGGAAAGTAGGAGAGTGGCAGCAGCTCCTTGTGGCGCGGGGAAGGCACCGGATCGTCGCTCGCGGCGAACTGCGCATCTTTGGCGGCGCGCTCCGCGGCGATCCTCGCCGCGTAGTCCTTCGCCTCCGGCGGCCTGCCGCCGCTGCACGATGCGACCACCAGACACGCCGCGAGAAGGACGGGAAGGGCAGGAACGGCGGGAAAGGCAGGCAAAAGCCTTCGTGCCACGTTCGCTGCTTCTCCGTTCCGGCCCCTGCGGCCCATCCAGTCCGTCCGGCCCATCCTGCCCATCCTGGCCTACGTAAGCGGATAGCCGCCCCGCGACACCGTTTCGTCGGCAAGGCGGCGACGCAGCGAGGTCGCGTTGATCGGCGTGATCTTCAGCACGCGCCGCAGCGCCGCGAGCATCGTGCGCAGCGTATCGCCCTCGACCATGGCGGCCAGCGCCTGCCGCGCGGACATGTCGATGCGCATCGCTGCGTCGTTCACGAAGACGCGCGCCGCGTCCACCTGCAGCGACGCGCGCGGTGTCTTTCGCGCCGTGGACGATTGGGCGCGGAGCGTGGCGCTTTCGGCGCTGTAGACGTCGATGGCGATGTCGGCCAGGTGCATCAGCACTTCCTGCTCGTCGGTGAGCTTCTGGCCGTACGTCTGCATCGCCAGGCCGAAGACCATGAGCGCGGTCTTCTTGAACGCGTCGACCGCGCGCCGCTCGTCGGCAAGGACGCCCTCGTCCACGGAAGGCATCGACGGCGGCCCGAGCAGCTCGTCCTGCAGCGCTTTCGCGGCGGGAATCAGCGGCAGGTCGCCTTTGACCGCGCGCCGGATCAGCATGCCGGGGATCAGGAGGCGGTTGATTTCGTTCGTCCCTTCGAAGATGCGGTTCACGCGTGCGTCGCGGACGTGCCGTTCCGCAGGGTAGTCGCGGACGAACCCGTTGGCGCCGTGAATCTGGACGTTCTCGTCGAGGACGAAGTTGAGCGCCTCGCTGCCGGCGACCTTCGCAATCGATGCCTCGACGGCGTACTCCTCGAACGCGGCGAGCGCGGCCGAGCCGTCGGTCGGGTCGTGCGCCGTGGCGTCGATCCGCGCGTCGACGAGGCCGGCGATGCGATACAGGAGGCTTTCAATCGCATACGTGCGGACGACCATCTCGCCGAGCTTGTGCTTGATCGCGCCGAACGAGGCGATCGGCTGACCGAACTGGCGGCGGGCGGCGGCGTACTTCGCGCTCTCGCCGATGGCAGCCGTCGCGCCGCCGCTGCACATCGCGCCCAGCTTGAAGCGCGCGAAGTTCAGCACGTTGAACGCGACCTTGTGGCCTTTGCCGACCTCGCCGAGGACCTGGTCCGCCGGCACCTTCACATCCTGGAAGATCAGCGCCGTCGTCGACGAGCCGTGCAGGCCCATCTTGTGCTCTTCCTTGCCGCTCTTGACGCCGAACCCGCGCTCGACGAGGAAGGCCGTGAAGTGCTCGCCATCGACTTTCGCGAAGACGACGAACAGATCGGCGAACCCGCCGTTGGTGATCCACATTTTCTCGCCGCTGATCACGAAGCTGCCGTCCGCCTGCCGTGTGGCCCGCGTCCGGGCGCCGAGCGCGTCGGATCCGGATCCCGACTCGCTCAGGCCGTAGGCGCCGATCATCTCCCCCGACAACAGCTTCGGCAGGTACTTCTGCTTCTGGGCCTCGCTGCCGAAGAGCACGAGCGGCACGACCGTCAGGTTCGCGTGCGCGCCGAAAGTCGCCCCGAAGGAGGCCGAGCGCGCCAGCATCTCGCTGACGACGAGCGAGGTGACTTTGTCGAGGCCGACGCCGCCGTAGGCCTCCGGCACGTCGACGCCGAGGAGCCCCAGACCGCCGCCGCGCCGCACGAGGTCGCGCGCGAGCGCCCAGTCTTTTTCTTCCAGGCGATCGAGCGCCGGCAGGACCTCGTGGTCCACGAACTCGCGGGCCGTCCGGCCGATCAGCCGGTGCTCTTCGGTGAGCTGCTCCGGCGTGAAGACGGCGTCGGCTTCCGAGGCCTGAATCAGGAATTCGCCGCCGCGAAGAATCGTGGTTGCAGTTGTCGTCGGCATAATCACACCCTCTCAAAGATACCAGCAGCACCCATTCCACCACCAACACACATGGTCACCATGCCGTAGCGCGCGCGGCGCCGCTTCATCTCGTGCAGCAGCGTCGTCGTCAGCTTCGCGCCGGTGCAGCCGAGCGGGTGGCCGAGCGCGATCGCGCCGCCGTTCACGTTCAGCCGCTCGGGATCGATCGGAAGCGCCTGGAGGCAGGCGAGCACCTGCGCGGCGAAGGCTTCGTTGAGCTCGACGAGGTCGATCTGATCGAGCGTGAGGCCGGCGAGCTTCAACGCCTTGCGGATCGCGGGCACGGGCCCGATGCCGAAGCGCTCCGGCTCAACGCCGGCGGTCGCGAACGTGACGAACCGCGCCATCGGTGCGAGGCCGGCGGCGCGCGCTCGCTCGGCCGACGTCACGATCACGGCGGCGGCGCCGTCGCTCGTCTGCGACGAGTTGCCCGCGGTGACGGTGCCGGCGGCGTGAAACGCGGGCCGCAGCCTGGCGAGGGCGTCGGCCGACGTGTCGCGCCGCGGCCCTTCGTCGACTGCGAAGGTGACCTCGCGCAACAAGGGGCCGTACCCCTTTCTGTCTGGCGGCCCCTGAAAAAGGGGTACGGCCCCTTTGTGCTGGTCGTCGATCACCGTCGCCGTCACGGGCACAATCTCTTCGGTGAACCGGCCGCTGTCGATGGCCGCGAGCGCGCGCTGATGGCTGCGCAGCGCAAAGGCGTCCTGAGCGTCGCGGGAGATGCCCGACTCGCGCGCGTGGTTCTCGGCGACGAGCCCGGTGCTCAGATAGACGTCGGGGTAGTGATCGATCAGCGTCGGGTTCGGCGCCAGCTTGTGCCCGCCCATCGGGACGAGGCTCATCGACTCGGTACCGCCGGCGACGATCGTCGACGCGAAGCCGCACATCACGCGCTCGGCGGCGTACGCGATCGCCTGCAGGCCGGACGAGCAGAAGCGGTTCACCGTGACGGCAGATGCGCTCACGGGAATGCCGGCGCGCAGGCTCGCGATGCGCGCGACGTTCAGGCCCTGCTCGGCTTCGGGCATCGCGCATCCCAGAATCACATCGTCCACCTCGGTGGGATCGATGCCGGCTGCGCGCTTCAGCGCTTCGCCGATCGCGGTTGCGGCGAGCTCGTCGGGCCTGGTCCCGCGCAGCGTTCCACCCGGCGCTTTGCCGACGGCGGTTCTCGCCGCAGAGACGATGACAGCATCATGCATACGATTCTCACGGTCCGGCTGAAGCCGGACACCACGTACGAGCTTCAGAGACGTACGTCGTGTCCGCCGTCAGGCGGACCGTCCTCCCATTTCAGCCGGACCAGTCCTCCAGTAGATCTTCGATCGCGTCGGCAACCTCGCTCACCTTGCCGTCGAACAGATGGTCGGCGCCGTCGATGACCACGAGCTCTTTCGGCTCGGCGCAGCGCGCGTAGAACTCGCGCATCTCTTTCAGCGGGCACAGCTCGTCGAACTCGCCCTGAATGAAAAACTTCGCCTTCGTGCTCCGTTCGATCGGCCCGAAGTCGTACCGGGACAGCGGAGGCGCGATGCCGATCAGGGTCGACACGCGCTCGTCTTCCGCGCCGACCGTCAGCGCGACCCAGGCGCCGAACGACATGCCGCCGGCCCACATCGGCGCGCCCGGATACTGCGCGTGCATGAAATCGAGCGCCGCGCGGGTGTCGTCCATTTCGCCGGGCCCGTTGCTGAAGCGGCCGGCGCTGGCGCCCGCTCCGCGGAAATTGAAGCGCAGCGCGGCGCAACCGATGCGGCTCAACGCCTTGGCCACCTGGTACACGACTTTGGTGTGCATCGTGCCGCCGAATTCGGTGTGCGGGTGCGCGAAGACGGCCGCCGCGCGCAGCCCATCGGGGCGACCGCGGCTCACGCGCCCGTCGCGGCCGATGCTTCCCGCCGCGGCCGGTTCATCCAGCAGCGCCTCCAGACGGCCGGCGGGTCCCGGAATCTCACACAGCGGCATGGCGAGTCCCGTCGACGAAATCGCGCACGAGCACGGCGAACGCATCCGGCCGGGTAATCGATCCCAGATGGCCCGTGCGCTCGAGCACGACGGCGCGAGCGTTCGGGATGAGCCGGACATATTCGGACGCGCCGTCGACCGGCACGACGTGGTCGAGCGCGCCATCGCCGGTGACGATGAGCGCCGGCGCAGCGATGCGCGGGCAATCGGATCCGACGTCGTCCGACGTAATCAGCTGCGCCCGCGCGGCCATTCGGGACAGCGACACCGGGGCGCTCAGCAGCGTACGGAGCGCGCGCATCGAGAACCGCCGCCTGGCGCGCCGATCGGGGATGGCGGCACAGATTTCCGGACGGAGACGCCACGGCGATTCTGCGATGAACAGGGGCCCGAAGATCCACGGCGCGCGCAGGTAGAGTTCGTGCCGGCGCCGGAGACGCAATCGAGGCCGCGGCGTCGATGCGAGCACCAGGGCGTCACAGCGACCGGAATGCCGCGCCGCGAAGCGGACCGCAACGAGCCCCCCGAACGATACGCCGCAGATCGTGGCGCGGTCGATCCGCGCCTCGTCGAGCGCCGCCGCGACCTGCTGCGCATAGCCGTCCAGATCGCCGGTGCCAAGGGAGAACGTCACTACGCGGAAGTGGGCCGACAGCGCATCGACGGCCGGGCGCATATACTCCCAGCGGCCCTGAAGGCCGGGAATCAGCACGAGCGGCGGCCCGCTTCCGCGGTCGATTATCTGCATCACATGTAGGGCGACCCTTCAGTCGCCGACTCAGTTCCTCAACGGTTTCCCTGTCTTGAGTGTGTGCTGGATGCGCTCCAGCGTCTTGCGCTCGCCGCACAGTTTCAGGAACGCTTCGCGCTCGAGGTCGAGCAGATACTGCTCGCCGACCGTCGTCTGGTTTGGCAGCGATCCGCCGGCCAGCACGTTCGCAAGCGCCCGTCCGACGACCGCGTCGTGATCGCTGATGCGGCCCGCGCGCCACGCGAGATGCACGCCGAGCTTGAGCGCCGCCAGCACGCCGTCGCCGCCGACCAGGATCGCATTCCGCGGCGCCGGCCGCTGGTAACCTTCGCGCACGCGCTCGAGCCCGTACGCTTTGGCGTCCGCGATCAGACGCTCGCGGTTCATCGTGACGCGGTCCGCCTCGTCGAGAAAGCCGAGGCGTCTGGCGTCGGCGGCGCTGGTCGACACTTTCCCGAAGCCGATGGTCTCGAAGACGCGCTGCACGAACGGCAGCAGATCGCCGTGCGTCGGCGGCAGCGGCTCGGACGCGCGCGCCAGCATTTCCTTCGTGCCGCCGCCGCCGGGAATCAGCCCGACGCCCACTTCCGCGAACCCGATGTAGCTCTCGGCCGCCGCCTGCACGCGATCGCCGTGCAGCGCGATCTCGCAGCCGCCGCCGAGCGTCAGGCCGGCGGGCGCGACGACGACGGGCACGTCGGCGTACCGCAGCGCCTGCGTCGATCCCTGAAAGGCGCGGATCATCAGGTCAATCTCGTCCCAGTTGCCTTCCTGCGCTTCGAGCAGAAGCAGCATCAGGTTCGCGCCGGCAGAAAAATTCGGCGCGTCGTTTCCGACGACCAAAGCGCTGAAGTTGGCGGCAGCCTCCTTGACGCCGGCATGAATCATCTGCACGGTGTCGCCGCCAATGGCGTTCATCTTCGAGTGGAACTCGAGACCCAGCACGCCGTCGCCGAGATCGACGAGGCTCGCGCCCGCATTCTTCCGAACGACCCGCTGTCGATCCCTGGCCGCCTTCAGAATCTGGAGATCGGGCGCGGCGGGTGGCACGCCGTGCTCACGGAAACGATTGCGGCCTGCCGCACGCACGTCGGCGACGAGCGGCGGCACCGCCTCGTCGCCGGCGGGCCATTGGGCGCCCCCGAGCGCGTCCATCACGTCGCGCACGCCGATCGCGTCCCAGATCTCGAACGGGCCGAGCTCCCAGCCGAACCCCCACCGCATCACGCGGTCGACATCGTCTATCGAGAACGCGATTTCCGGCGTGACTTTCGCGGTGTAGAGCAGCGTCGGGCCGAGCGTATCGCGCAGGAACTGGCCAACCCTGTCGCGGTCGAGGAACAGCGCCCTGATTCGGGCGCCCGGGTCCTCGATTGACCGTGCGGCATCGAGCGACGGCAGCCGGACGGCCTGCTTCGCGCGGTACGTGAGCGTCGCGGGATCGAGCGTGAGGATCTCGGTGCCCGGCTTTCCCGGGCCCGTCGAAGGCTGTCGTTTGTAGAAGCCTTGTCCGGCTTTGTCTCCGATCCAGTTGCGCTCGATCAGCCCGGACACGATGGCCGGCACCTGGAGGTGCAGGTTCCGCGCGACGTGGGCCAGGATGTCGATGCCGGCGATGTCCATCGTGCGGAACGTCGCGCTCTTGGGACGTCCGAGCGCGGGACCGGTGATGGCGTCGATCTCCTCGATCGTGTAGTGACCAGATTCGAGCGCGCGCAGCACCTGCATCACGCCGTACACGCCGATGTGGTTCGCAATGAAGTTGGGCGTGTCCTTTGCCACCACGACGCCCTTGCCGAGGCGGTGGTCGAGAACGCGCGAGAGGCTCGCGACGATCGCGGGGTCGGTCTCCGGCGTGGGTATGACTTCGACGAGCCGCAGGTATCGCGGAGGATTGAAGAAATGCGTCCCGAGCCAGTGCTTCCGGAAATCGCCGCTGCGCCCCTCGGCCAGCGCGCCGATCGGAATGCCGGACGTGTTGGACGTGACGATTGTGCCGGGGCGGCGCACCGCGTCGACGCGCTCGAGCAGGGTACGCTTGACGTCTTGCTGCTCGACGACCGCTTCGATGACCCAGTCGACCGCGGCCAGCTTCGGCAGGCCATCGTCGAAGCCGCCGGTCGAGACGAGCGACACGGCGTCCGCCGTGAAGAACGGGTCAGGCTTCAGGGCCCGCGCCCGCTTCAGCCCGTCGCGCGCCAGGTCTGGAGTGAGGTCCAGCAGCAGCGTCGGCACGCCGGCGTTGGCGAAATGGGCGGCGATCTGCGCGCCCATCGTGCCCGCGCCGAGGACGGCGACCGATCGGATGGTCATCGCGCGCGCGCCCCGTTGATGAAGAGATCCACGACCGCGTCGGCATCTGCGTCGAGCGAGTACCGTCGCCGGCTGAGGATCCAGTTCGTGGCCATCTCGTCGAGCGCGCCGAACAGCATCTTCGCGGCGGCAGTGGGCTTGAGGTCCGCGCGGAACACGCCGTCGCGCTGACCGTCGGCAATCGCCTCGCGGATCAGGCCGAGGTAATCGCGAAGCAGCGTCGACGAGAACCGCTCCATGAACTTGGTCGATTGGCGCAGCTCCACCTGAAAGACGATGGCAAGGTTGCGGTCCTGGCCGAGGCGGGCGAGATGGCCGCGCGCCAGACGGAGGAGCCGTTCACGCGGATCGCGCAGGTCGGCGACGGCGGCGCGCCCGCTCGCGAGACCGTCGCGCATGCTCCGCTCGAAGATCGAGACGAGCAGGTCGTCCTTGCTCTCGAAGTAGAGGTACACCGTGCCGGCGGCGACGCCGGCCGCGCGGGCGACGTCCGCGACCTGCGCGTTGAAGTAGCCGCGTTCGGCGAAGACATCGATCGCGGCGCGCAGGATGGCGTCGCGTTTCGGGCCGGGTGGCGGATCGGTGTGGAGGCGGGCGCGGCGGACGACGGCGTTGAGAGCCACGACTGAATGAATGTTCATTCAGTCGTGGCCGGCCTGTCAAGAGGCGGCCTGGGGAACCGCCGCCGGCGCGTCCGTTTCGTCAGTGCGATCGAAAAGCGTAAGCCGCGGCGCAGCGCTCAACCACCCCCATCCGACAGAACCGCGTGCTTCGCGACACGTGCGATGGCGTCCCTTTTGCGCACGCTCTTCGCGAACCACACGCGCCCCATCGATGATTACAGTGTTCCTGCTCGGTCCTCTAAAAGCGCTGCTGCTTGCCGCGGCGGTGTTCATTCCCTTCGAGCGGATCGCTCCGCAGGCGCGCGCCCAGCGGATCCTGCGCGACGGGTGGGCCACAGATGCCCTGACCGGAGTCGCCAACGGCGTGCTGATGTCCGTCGCGCTGCTCGTCGTCGTGGCGGGAGTAAACGCGCTCGCGGCGGCTGCTGCGCCGCAGCTGCGCGCCTGGGTCGAGGCGCGGCCGATCGCCGTTCAAGCCGCGGCCGCGGTTGTGCTCGGAGACCTGGGCATCTACGCCATACACCGTCTGACGCACACCGTGCCGTGGCTGTGGCGCTTTCACACGGTCCATCATTCAGCCGAAGAAATGGATTGGCTCGTCGCGTATCGCTTTCATGCCGTGGATCTGCTGTTGTCTCGGATCGCGTCGCTGGCTCCGCTCGTCGCGCTCAACATGGCGCCCGCCGCCATCGGGGTGTTCGTGGCCCTGTTCTCATGGCAGTCCTGGCTCGTCCACGCGAACGTGCGCGTCTCGTACGGGCCGCTCCGATGGGTATTGGTCTCTCCGGAGTTTCACCACTGGCACCACAGCGCAGAGCGGGAGGCGTACGACAAGAATTACGCGACCGTCTTCGCCTGGTGGGACGTGCTGTTCGGCACGGTGCACCTCCCGGCCGGGCGGCACCCGCTCCGCCACGGTGTGGACGAGCGCGTGCCGGAGGGATTCGTCGGGCGGTTCTTTTATCCCTTTCGGCGGACGCCGCCTTGCGCGAACGGACTAGCCGGGAGCCGGGACGAGAACGCTGTAGCCCGGCGGTCGGGGCGTTGGTCGGCCGGTGCCGCGAATTGGAACGGCCTCGTCCGCGTGTCGCATCGTGCCGAGCAGCACGACAGCCAACGTCATCAACACCAGGATGAACAGGATGATCCGCACGGTTTGAGCGATGGACGAGAACTGTAAGACACGTTCAGATTTCATCTCGATCTCTGCCCGTAGCAATGGACGATCCGACTCGGCGGTCGTTGTTTTTCAGGGAATTGCGGCGCGAAAAAACGTTCGTGGTCCAGCATCGCGACCTTCGTCCCTCGATCCGGCGACTTCTTGCTGATCGGTGCCGCACTGTTGCTCGGACTGTGCCTTCGCGATCCACTCGTGCTCGACAATGGGACACTAGCGCCAACGGGTGAGGATGGATTCTCGCTCGAACAGCACGACGCTGACGAGCGTCAACAGCGCCCACACCGCGAGCAGAGCGAGGCCGAGCAGTCCGAGCGCCGACGCCGACAGCCAGAGTGAGCCGGTGAACTGCGCAACCAGAATCGCCGCGAGCGGAATGATGATCAGCACGCCGAACTGTTGCGCCGTCCGCGGATCGTTCACCCGCGACGAGATCAGAATCGCCGACTGCAGCGAGACCAGCGCGGCGGCCGGCGCGACCAGCGCGATGAGCAGCATTGTCCGCATGCTGGCCATGGCCGGCGCGACGCCGGGCGCGGCGAACGCGACGATGCCGCCGGCGTACATGGCGAGGCCAGCGAACGAGATCGCCAGCGTCGGAATCAGCGCGCCAAAGACCTTCGCCGTGAGCAGCTCGATCGTGGTGACGGGCGTCGCGAGCAGCGGCTCGAGCGTCCGCGATTGCTTCTCGCCGACGACCGCATGCGCCGCCAGCGCCATCGCGCCGGTGATTGGCGTGAGTAGAAACATCATCAGGAACTGCTGAAACAGAAAGAGCTGCACGCGCCCGTCAGCGGACAGCGCGTCGGATGCGCCTGCGGCGGCGCTCACCCTCACGAGATCGGCGTCTTCACCGAGGCCGCGGCCGGTCAGCGCGGGAACCGCCACGGCGATCCCGAATGGCAGCGCCAGCGACATCAGCGTCACGATCACCACCGGCACCAGCGCCGTCTTGTTCCGCGCCAGGTCGAGAAATTCCTTGCCGAGCAGCGTCCGAATCCGCCTCATCGCCACCGTCGTTAACCCATCCCCTCTACCCAGCCCACCTGCGCTACGCGTCCTGTCTTTCGCCCATGAGGTGCAGATAGACATCCTCGAGCGCCGGCATCTCGGCCCGCACTTCGAGAATCTCGGCCCCGGCGGCGACGAGCGCCGCCACGAGCGCCGGCGTGTGGCGGTCGGGATCCGTCACGCGCACCGAGAGCACCGCGCCTTCGGCAGCGATGTCCGCTTCGTCGCCGACGCTGCGGCGCGCCGTGGCGATATACGCGCAAGGGTCGCCAAGGATCCGCACGATCAGCCGGCCGGTGGTGAGGCGCTGCCGCAGTGCGGCCGGCCGATCGATCGCTATCAGCCGCTCGTGCAGCACGGCGACGCGATCGGCGAGCCGCTCGGCCTCGTCCAGGTTGTGGGTCGAGACGAGGATCGAGCAGCCGGCTGCCCGCCGCTCGTCGAGCAGGCGCCGGACGCTTCGCGCCACCTCGGGGTCGAGCCCCGACGTCGGCTCGTCGAGCAGGAGGGTCGTCGGTTCGTGCAGCAGCGTCCGCGCGAGCGCGACTTTCTGCCGCGTGCCTTTCGACAGCTCGATCGTGCGCGTCGATGCGTGATCCGTCAGGCCGAACAGGTCGAGCGAGCGGTCAATCGTGCGTTCGGCGTGCGCCAGTCCGTACAGGCCGGCGTAGATGCGGAGGTTCTCGCGCACGGTGAGTCGATCCCACAGTCCCGGCGCCTCGGTCAGAAATCCGATCCGCGTCCGCAGCGACGCGCCGGTCGACCGCGTCAACCGGACGCTGTCAATCGTCACCGAACCGCTGGTCGGCGCGATCAACCCCGCCAGCATCCGCAGCGTTGTCGTCTTGCCGGCGCCGTTCGGCCCAAGCAGCGCGACGATCTCCGATTGCGACACCTGGAGCGTGACGTCCTTGACCACGTCGCGCGCGCCGAAGCGGCGGGTGAGGCGGTCGGCCGAGATCACAGGGGCGGGATGGGCAGGAGGAGCGGGACGGGCGGGAGGGGTCGCGGTCCTCCGGCGTCGTATTCGTTCAACCCTGGCGTGACCAGCACGCGGCCGTTCGTGCCGAAGAACAGGCTGTTCGGCGTGATGATGCCGGTGGCGCGGAACTGGACGGTGCGCGCCTTGTCACCGTCGCGGTCGTACACGTAGGTGTAGGGCACGACGAAGGCGATCCAGAGGTTGCCGGCGCGATCGACGGCCGCGGTCCGGATGGTCGGCGTCACGAGCGGCACTTCGCCTTCGTCGGTCTTCCGCGTCGGCCACTTCGTCGGCAGGGCGGCGATGACCGGATCGATCTCGAGCCCCTCGATGTGGCGCTCGAAGACGAGTTGTCCGGCCGCGTCGTACTTCTGGAAGATCGGCTCACCGGTCTGGAACACGAAGTAGAACCCGCCGCTCGGATTGACGAGCGGAATGCCGCTGTTCAGGGCGAGATGCAGCTCGCGGTCGTCCTCGTGTCCCGTGTGCCGCAGGTGGCCAATCGTGCGGTTGACGCCGCCGTTCAGCGCGTATTCGGTGATGACCGCGCCCGTCTCCGGCTGCGACATGAGGATCGCCGTGCCCGTGTATTGCAGCGACCCGATCCCGTTCAGCACCGCGTTGCCGATTACGACCCGCGTCTTCAGGCGGCCCTGGAGCAGAAAGCCGCCGATGCGAGGGCCGGCCGCCGTGAAAATCTGGATGCGTTCGCGGTTGTTCGGCGCATCGGCGACGACGAACGTGCCGTTCGGCGCGACCGCGAACGCGGTCGGGTCGATGATGCGACCTTCCTCGCCACCGATGTGGACGATTTCCCACGAGCTCGACTGCTGCGCGTCGAGCCCGTGCACCACGTGCGCTCTGCGGTCGAAGACAAAGTACTGACCGGACGCGGCCTGCTGAAAACCGGCTGGCTCTCGAAACTGTCCCGCGATGTGCGCGGGGACGGCGCCGATGGATCGGAGAACGTCTGCCGGCCGTGCGCTCAGCGGCGCCGTGACGAATGCGCCAAGCAGCACGAGCGCGATGGCGGCGCTGCAGACGGGATTCGGGATTCGGGATTCGGGATTCGCAGGGGGCTTCGCAAATCCGTGGCCCCGACGCCGTCCGAATCTCCCGAGTCCCCAATCCCGAATCCCGAACCCCGTGTCAGTACCTCGCCGTCTCCCGGATCGCCTTCAGAACGTCGGAAGACTGCGGGAGGATGGCCTCTTCGAGGTCGGGGTTGTACGCGACAGGACAGTTCAGCGCTCCCACGCGCTTCACGGGGGCGTCGAGGTGCTCGAACAGCTCGCCGGCGATCCGCGCGGCGAGCTCCGCGCCAAAACCGCACATCACCTGATCCTCGTGGGCGATGACGACGCGATTGGTGCGCGCGACGTGAGTGGCGATCGCCTCCCAGTCATACGGGACAAGCGTTCGTAGATCGAGCACCGCGACGCTGAAGTGGTCCTTCTCGGCCTGTTGAGCCGCCAGGAGCGAGCGCTGCACGAGCGCACCCCAGGTGATCACCAGCACATGATCGCCCTCGCGCCTCAGGCTCGCCCTGCCGAAAGGGATCATGAAGTCTTTGCCCGGATACTCGCTCTTGTTGTACGTCTGGCGGTAGAGGTGCTTGTGCTCGAGAAACAGCACCGGGTCGTCGCAGCGAATCGACGTGCGCAGAAGGCCCGCCGCATCGAGAGCGTTCGACGGATAGACGATGCGGATGCCGGGGCAGTGCGCGAAGATGCTCTCGCCGGACTGGCTGTGATACGGCCCGCCGCCGCGCAGGTAGCCACCGATCGGCACGCGTATCACGACCGGCGCCGACCACGTGTTGCCCGATCGATACCGCAGCATCGACAGCTCGTCGCGGATCTGCATCATCGCCGGCCAGATGTAGTCGAAGAACTGGATTTCGACCACCGGTTTCAGCTTGCGCACCGCCATTCCGGTGGCGCGGCCGACGATGCTGGCTTCGGCCAGCGGCGAGTTGAAGACGCGATCGTCGCCGTACAGCCGCTGCAACCCGTGCGTGAGCTTGAAGACGCCGCCCTTGCCTTTCACCAGCGGCAGCGCCTCCCTCTTGCTGGCGTCGGCGACGTCCTCGCCGAAGACGATGATGCGCGCGTCGCGCGCCATTTCGTCCTTGAGCGTCCGGTTGATGGCGTCGACCATCGTTTCGGGACGGCCCTCGAGACGCGCGGCCGTCTCGAACGCGGACGAGCACGGATCGACATCGGGCGAGTAGACCCAGAGCGTTGCCGTGCTCTTTGGCGGCTTCGCCGCGGCAAGCGCTTTCAGCGCGGCGTCGCTCACCTCGCGCTCGACGTCGGCCTCCATCGCCTTCAGCTCGTCGTCGGTCGCCAGGCCGTTGGCTCTCAGAATCGCCTTGAAGCGCGCGATGGGATCGCGCCTCGCCTCCGCCTCGCGCTCCGCGGGCGGTTTGTAGAGCTTCTCGTCGTCCGAGAGCGAATGCGAGTAGGGGCGGATGACGCGCGCGTGAACGAAGGCGGGGCCTTTGCGCGCGCGGACGTAGTCGGTTGCCTCGCGCATGGCGCGAAGGCTCGCGAAGAAATCGGTGCCGTCGATCGAGTCGACGTGAAGGCCCGGGAACGACCGCACGAGCCGCGAGATATCGCCGCCGGCGGTCTGCACCTCGACCGGCACCGAGATCGCATAACCGTTGTCTTCGACGAGAAACAGGATCGGCAGCCGCCTGGCGCACGCGACGTTGAGCGATTCCCAGAACTCGCCTTCGCTCGTGGCGCCCTCGCCGAGCGAAACATAGGTGACTTCGTCCGGGTGGAAGCGCGACTCGCGGGCCGGAACCTGCGCAACGCGGCTGTAAATGACGCCGGCTTCGGCGGCGCCGACCGCGTGCAGCAGCTGCGTGCCGGTCGGGCTGGAGCCCGAGACGATGTTGTAGGCCGTGTGGCCCCAGTGCGACGGCATCTGCCGTCCGCCGGACGCAGGATCGTCTTTGGCGCCGACGGCCGCCAACAGCATCTCGAGCGGCGTGACGCCGAGCTCGAGGCACAGCGCGCGATCGCGGTAGTACGGAAAGAACCAGTCGTACGCGGATTTCAGCGTGAGGCCCGCGGCCACCAGCACCGCCTCGTGGCCGGCGCCGCTGATTTGAAAAAAGATCTGGCTCTGATTCTTGAGCTGAATTTCCTTGTCGTCAAGCTTGCGCGACTGGAGCATGCGGCGGAGGACGGCGAGGAGGTTGTCGCGCGTGAGGCCTTCGAACACCTGCGCGTCAGGCCCATTCAGAACGGCTTTCATCCGAGCGGAATTATAGCATCGGGCCCTGTTGGTATATGCTCGACGGCCATGAGCAGCCAGACGGTTCGTCTCCATCGCTGGGACGAGATCGCCCTCGAAAAAGTCACCGAAATGCTGTCGCGGAAGGTTGTCACGGGCGAGCGCGAGATGCTCGCGCAGATCTACCTGAAGCGCGGCTGCCTCGTGCCGATGCACTCGCACGAGAGCGAGCAGATGACCTACATCCTCCAGGGCGCGCTCAAGTTTCTGATCGGCGGCGACGAGATCACCGTCCGCGAGGGCGAAGTGCTGCACATTCCGTCCTGGGTGGAGCATCAGGCCGAGGCGCTCGACGACACCTTCGAGCTCGATCTGTTCAGCCCCATCCGTCAGGACTGGCTCGATCACACCGACGACTATTTTCATCGTTAAGAGGGGACTTTGATGACGCAACGAAAAGGGGCCGTACCCCTTTTTGCGGTCTGTGGGGCGATAGCCGCAGCGACGTGGCTGTCGGCGCAGACGATCGCCCCGGCGCCGGCCCCTCGACAGGGTTCCGGGCAGGCGGGCATCCGCGGATTCTCGGCCGCGACGAGCGCCGCTGAAGCGGCGCGTGAACGGGAGCTGAAGGCGTCGCCGACCGCGAGGCTCGCCGAAGCGGACTTCGACGTGATGACGGCGGAGCCGCACCACACCGGCTCGCCCTACGAGATCAAGCTCGCCGACTACGTCGGCGATCGGTTCACGCTGTTCGGCATCGAGGCGACGAAGTACGAGTACAGCGTGCTGCTGCCCTGGCCCGGCCGGCGCCGCATCGACATCGTGGCGCCCGACGACATGAAGCTGCAGGTCGAGGAAGAGAAGATTCGCGGCGACCAGTGGGCCGACAAGCCGGGCATCCTGCCGGCGTACAACGCGTACTCCCCCTCCGGCGACGTCACCGGCCAGATCGTCTACGTGAACTTCGGCATCCCGTCCGACTACGAGACGCTGCAGACGCTCGGCATCGACGTGAAGGGCAAAATCGTCCTCGCGCGCTACGGCGGAAGCTGGCGCGGCATCAAGCCGAAGGTAGCGGCTGAGCACGGCGCCATCGCCTGCCTGATCTATTCGGATCCACACGAGGACGGCTATTTTCAGGGCGAGGTTTACCCGGACGGCCCGTTCCGCGGGTGGGGCATGATTCAGCGCGGCAGCGTCATGGACATGCCGCGCTATCCGGGCGATCCGTCCACGCCCGGCCGGCCGTCGAAGCCTGGCGTCGAACGGATCCCGATGGACAAGATCGAGACGCTCGCGCCGATTCCGGTGCAGCCGATGTCGTACCGCGACGGCGTCGAGCTGCTCAAGCGTCTGAAAGGCCCCGTCGCGCCCGAGGCATGGCGCGGCGCGCTGCCGCTGACGTACCACATCGGCCCCGGCCCGGCGAAAGTCCACATGAACCTGCAGATGGAGTATGCCCAGCGCCGCCTGATCAACGTCGTCGGACGGATCACGGGCGCGGTGGCGCCGGATGAATGGATCATCGTCGGATCGCACCGCGATGCATGGACGTTCGGCGCGTCCGACTCGGTGAGCGGTCACGTGTCGATGATGGCAGTCGCGCGCGCCATGGGCGACATGATGAAGAGGGGTTGGAAGCCGCGGCGCAGCGTGGTGTTCGTCAGCTGGGACGGCGAGGAGCAGGGGCTGCTGGGATCGACCGAATGGGTCGAAGATCTCGCGACCGAGCTCGGGGCGAAGGCGGCGGTGTACGTCAACCGAGACGCGGGCGCCGGCGGCCCGATCTTCGGCGGCAGCGCGGTGCATTCGCTGACGCCGTTCCTCCACGAGCTGGCGCAATCGATTCAGCCGGAAGGCGGGACGGCAACGCTCTACGACGGCTGGCTCGAGCGGGCGCGGGAGCAGTCGAAGGCGCCGGACGGCCAGCCATGGACGGCGCCGCCGGTCGGCGCGCTCGGATCCGGGTCGGACTACACGGCGTTTCTGGATCACATCGGCGTCGCGTCGCTGGACATGGGCCTGAACGGCCGCGGCGGTGACGGCAGCTACCACTCGACGTACGACAACCCGACGTGGTTCAAGAAGTACATCGATCCGCAGTTCAAGTACAGCGTGCTGGCGTCGCAGCTGACCGGCGTCGCGCTGCTGCGGCTCGCGGATGCCGAGCTGCTCCCGCTCGACTACGAGGTGTATGGCAGACAGATTCTCGAGTACGTCGACGAGATCGAGAAGCAGGCAAGCCAGGCGTCGCCGGAAGGTTCGAAGAGCGTCGACTTCGCCGGGTTGAAAGCGGCGGCCGAGGCGTTCGCGCGGGCCGGCGCGAATCTCCGCTCGACCGGCGAAACGCTGCTGGGCGGCGGATCGGCCCCCGGCCAGATGAACACGGCCGACGCGATGGCTCGGCAAAACCACGCGCTCATCATGGCCGAGCGCGACCTGATCGAGCCCGCCGGGCTGCCGGATCGTCCGTGGTACCGTCACGTGATCTACGCGCCGGGACTGTATACCGGGTACGGTGTGAAGACGATTCCCGGCGTGCGCGAAGCGGTCGAGGCCGGCAACTACACGCGCGCGGCAGAGCAGGCGAAGATCGTCATCCGCGCGCTCGAGCGCGCGACAAAGACGCTGCAGCTCAGGTGGTAATACAAGAGGGCGCGATGGCGATCGATCGTCAGGGAACGGGGCTGTCGATTCTGCGGATCTGCATCGGCACGTTCTTCATCTTCGAAGGGCTCGGGAAGATTCGCTGGTTCACCGACGCGTCGCTGCTCGCCGACCAGCTCACGGGCTGGTCGCAGGCGGTGCCCGCCCAGTCGCTGAGCCACATGTACTTGGAGCGTATTGCGATCCCCCGTGTGGCGATCTTCGCGCGGATGGTGCCGCTGGGTGAGATCACCTCCGGCGTCGCGCTCGTGACCGGCGTCTGGACGCCGATCTTCGCGTTCATCGCATTTTTCATGGCGCTGAACTTCCAGTTCGCGAGCGGCGCGCTGTTCAAGTACAGCTTCCTGACGAACGGGTACGGTTTGCCGGTGCTGGGTTCTACGCTGGCGCTGGCTGTGGGAGGGGTGCGGCTGCCCTGGAGCATTCGGTCTTCAGCGCCACCACGCGCGACAAAAGCGCCGTGGAGTTGACGGTCGACTCGATCTCGTCGGGACGACCAGCGTCACCGTTCGCGGGACGGCGTAGCCGACGTCGTTGCTGAAGCCGCAGAACGGATCCTTGTAGCCGATGCCACACGCAGCATCGCGCGCCCGCGCGGCAGCGCGGCGATGTGCGGGCGTGCCATGGTGTCGGAGGTCAGTGAACGTGCCGGTCCCAGTCGTCCGCGCGCCCGCCGGAGTAGACGTCGAACTTCTTCCGGACGCGGTTGATCTTCCACTTCAGGTACCGGTACTTCAGCTCGGACAGCGGATGGATCCGCGCGCTCTTGAGGAAGAGATAGCCCACCAGGAGACCGCCCAGGTGCGTCGCGTTCGCGACACCGCCCGCGTCACTCAGCGACGAGAAGAGCGCGATGGCACCCAGAATCGCGACGCATATTCTCGCGGGAACCCAGAAGACGATCAGCAATATCGGCCGATCGGGAAAATAGAGCGCGTACGCGAGCAGCAGCCCGTAGATCGCTCCGGACGCGCCGATGATGTTCGATCCGTGAAGCTGCTGCGCGAACCCGAACGGCAGTAGCGAGAACAGCACCGTCAGCACACCGGCGCCGATACCGGTGACGAAATAAAACTTCAGAAAGTACCGCGTCCCCCACTTCTGTTCGAGCTGAGCCCCGAACATCCAGAGCGCCAGCATGTTGAACAGCAGGTGGAAAATTCCGCCGTGCAGAAACATGTATGTGGCGAGCTGCCAGAGCCAACCAGCGCGCAGGACGAATGAGGGACGGAGCCCCAGCACTTCGGTCAGGACGGGAAAAACACTCTGGGCGATGAACATCGCCACGTTGGCGGCGATCAACGCCTTCAGCGCCGTCGAGATCGGCCCCGGCCCGAACGAGAACGAGGAGGTGTAGGTCGAAGGATAGCGGCGCATGTGCAGATCTGGATCGTACTATATACGGACGTGCCGGCGGGTGCCGTTCCGCGTCTTTAACTACCGAGCAACTTCCGTACCTGACCGAGAATCATCCCGGTCGCTTCATCGAGCTCATCGACCCGCAGGATTTTGGCGGTCAGCGCGAGCGTCGCCAGCCCGCCGCCGATGGACGCCGCCAGCCTGATTGCCCGTCTGGTCAGCTGTTCGCCAGGCATCTCGCGACCCATCGCGTATTGAATCACGACCGTCGCGACCGACATAATCGTCGCCGCCGCCGACACTTTCAGCAGCGTCATCAGCAGGCGACGCCCCTCCAGCCCATCGAGGCGGCGCCGCAGCAGCCACACCAGCGCGCCCGCATTCGCAATCGCCGAAAAGGACGTGCCGAGCGCCAGTCCCTGAAATCCGAGCGCGCGCACGAGGAGGAGGTTCGCGACGACGTTCACCATGATAACCACGCCGCTGACAATGACGGGGAGACGGCTCTCGCCGATCGCGTAAAAGGTCGGTGAGGCAATCCGGACGGTGGAATAGCCCGCCAGACCGATTGCGTACAGCCGGACCGCCGCCGCCGTCGCCGCAGTGTCCGCCGGCGTGAAATGACCGCGTTCGAACAGCAGCTCCACGATCGGCGTCGCCAGCACGATCAGGCCGAACGTCGCCGGCACGTTGACGGTCAACATCATCGCCAGCCCGCGCGAGATGGTGCGCCGGATGCCGGCCGTGTTGCCGACGGTCGCGTGGCGCGACACCGCAGGCAGCACGGCGGTGCCGATCGACACGCCGAAGAGGCCGATCGGCAGATACATCAGCCGAAAGGCATAGGTCAGCCACGAGACAGCGCCGGGTCCCTGGCTCGTTGCAAGGACCGTGTTGACGAAAAGATTCACCTGCGTGGCCGCAAGCCCGATGGTACCGGGCCCCATGAGCAGCAACACGCGGCGCAGTGCGGGATCGCGCGGCGCGAACACCGGCGACCACCTGAATCCCTCGCGGCGCAGCGCGGGCCATTGAATCGCGATCTGCCCGAATCCGCCCGCGAGCGCCGCCAGCGCGATTGCCGTGATTGGCGGCCATCCGAGGCGCGGCATCAGCGGCACGAGCACAAATGTGCCCACGATCGTCGCGACGTTGAACATCGCGGGCGACAGCGCGGGCACGAAGTAGTGATGCAGCGAGTTCAGCATGCCCATGGCCGCGGCTGCAACCGCCATCATGGTCAGGAACGGCAGCGTCACGCGCGTCAGCTGCACGGTGAGATCGAGCTTGCCGGGCACGCTCGCGAAATCGCCGGCATAGGCCTCGACGAGCGGCCGCGCGAAGACGATGCCGGCACCGACTACGACGCCGGTCGTGAGCAGCAGCGCATTCAGCACGTTGTTGCCGAGCCGCCACGCATCCTCTTTGCCCTTCAACGCCAGCTCGCGCGTGAACGTCGGGATGAACGCCGCGCTCATCGCCCCTTCGCCGAACAGATCGCGTACGAGGTTGGGAATCCGGAACGCGACGACAAACGCGTCCATCTCGTTGCCGGCCCCGAAAAACGCCGCGAGCACCTGATCGCGCGCGAGGCCGAGGATGCGGCTCGTGAGGGTCGCCACGCCGGTGACGCTCGCATGACGCGCGAGCGGCTCGCGCGGTGGCGGCGGCGGACGATGTCCGGAAGCGGACAGCGTGTCCGATTTCATCGCGGAGTCAGAGCCGTCCCGTGGGGGGCCGCGGCAGCGTAACACACAAAAAAGGCCCTCGCCGCATACGCGACGAGGGCCTAAGGGAGGATGGATGAGAGGCCGTGCGTGCCGTCTCGAAACCGTTAGACGGACGGCCTCTGCAAAAAGTTTAAGCCCCGGTGAGCTTCTGCCGCACGAGCTCGTTGACCGCCTTGCCGTCGACGCTTTGACCGGCCAGCTTCGCCATCGCCGCCTTCATGACGCGGCCCATGTCCTTCGGCGACGTAGCGCCGGTGTCCCGGATGGCGTCAGCAACGGCCTGGTCAATGGCGGCCGGATCGGCGGCTGGCGGCAGATACGCTTCGAGCACGCGAATCTCGGCGGCTTCCTTGTCCGCCAGATCCTGCCGCCCGCCTTTGGTGAACTGCTCGATCGAATCTCGGCGCTGCTTGACGAGCGCGGCGACGACCTGCTGCGATTCGGCCTCGTCGAGCGCGCGCCCGCGTTCGACCTCGCGGTTCATCAACGCCGCCTTGAGCATGCGCAGAGCGCCGAGCCGCACCGGCTCCTGCTTGCGCATCGCATCGGCGATTGCGGCGCTCATTTCGTCAATAAGAGACTTGCCGCTGGTAAATGATTCAGCCATTTACCAAGTCTTCTCTTGTTCGCGTTATCGTCCGCCCGGGCGGCGTACGGGTTGGCCAGGCGCCCCTGGTTGAATCTGGCCGGGCTGGCCAGGTTGCCCCTGCTGCGGCGGCGCCGGCGCAACCATGCCCGGCACCGCGACACCGCCGAACGGCGCGGTCGGCGTGTTGGGATACGTGACGGGTTGCGGGACGCCTCCGACTGCGGTCGCGGGCACGATGCCACCCGGCAGGACGCCCTGCGGCGCTACTTCCAATGCCCGCGGGAACGTGTTGAACACGGGACCACGATTCTGAGGCGGCACCACCGACGCCCCGGCCGGCAGCCCATTCGCGCCGGTCGGCACCACCGCGGGCCGCTCATCCTCCTGGTCGTCCTCGACTGGCTGCTGGAATTGCGGCGCCGGCTGCTGGAACACTGGAGGCGGCGGCGCGGCGGACGCCGTCACGGCCGGGCGGGCGGCGGCGATGGTCGGCATGATGATGATGCGATCGAAGCTCGACAGGTTCGCGACGCCGACGGCGCGCGGCGCCGTGATGTAGCCGCTCAGGGATCGCAGCAACACCTCGAGGGCCTGCGTCTCGGTGACGTTGGTCAGCTCGAGCGTAACCGGCCCCCCGGGGACGCGCTCCACGTTTACAATCTTGGTCTGGCCGACCCGCGCCCACTCGGTAAGAATCTGGCGAACGGTCGCGTCCTTCGCCACGATCGACACCCGGCCATCCTGCATCGTCACACGTACGTCGGCGAGGGCCGGCGAAGCCGCCAACAGCGACGTCACGAGGCCGAAGATGAGCATTTTCATGGGTTTCATGGCGTCAACCAGTATACGCCAGTAGTCCAGCCCAACGACATGTCGGCACCCTTTCGTCACTTTTTCCTGAAGTAATCGATGACCTGGGTCAGGATGGCGTCGAGCTGGTACTCGGGTTCGTAGGGGATCAGGGACTTCACCCGCGTCAGGTCCGGCACCCGTCGCGGCATATCCTCGAATCCGGACTCGTAGGCCTCGTCGTACGGGACGTGCTTGATGACCGACTTCGAGGCGGCCAGCTCTCGGATCCGCTCGGCCAGCTTCTCAATCGTCACTTCCTGCGTGTTGCCGATGTTGATGACCTGGCCGATCGCCTTTGGCTCGTGCACGAGCTTCACCAGCGCGCCGACGACGTCGCTGACGTGCGTGAAGGCGCGCGACTGCGTGCCGTCGCCGAAGACGGTGATCGGCTCGCCGGCGAGCGCCTGCCGCACGAAGTTCGGAATGACCATCCCGTACTGGCCCGTCTGGCGCGGCCCGACGGTGTTGAAGAACCGGACGATGATCACCGGCAGCTTGCGCTCTTTCCAATACGCGAGGGCGAGGAACTCGTCGATCGCCTTGCTGCACGCGTAGGCCCACCGGTGCTTCGGCGTAGGACCGAGAACGAGGTCTGAATCCTCGCGGAAGGGCACGTCCTCACTCTTGCCGTACACCTCCGAGGTCGACGCGATCACGACGAGCTTCTTCTTCTTGTTCGCGTGCTTCAGCACGACTTCGGTGCCGTGCACGTTGGTCTCGATCGTGTGGACCGGCTGCTCGACGATCAGCTTGACGCCGACGGCGGCGGCCAGATGGAAGACGACGTCGCTGCGATCGATCAGCTCGGCGAGCAGCGGCTCGTTGTTGACGGTGTCGATGAAGTATTCGAAGCCCGACCGCCCCTTCAAGCGGGCGATGTTGTCAATCGATCCGGTCGACAGGTCGTCGAGGATCAGCACGTCGTGGCCCTGGTCGAGCAACGCTTCCGACAGATGGGATCCGATGAAGCCGGCGCCGCCTGTGATCAACGCTCGCACGCGTGACGTCCTTTCAAGAAACCGCGGTCGGCGACGCGAACGCGTGCACCGCCTCCGCGATCGTGTCGACGTCGGCGTCGTGGAGCGCCGGATACAGCGGCAGCGAGAGTATCTCGTCGCACGCGCGCGTCGCAATCGGGCACTCGCGCGGATCGGCCGCCGCCAGCGCCGGCTGGCGCGGAATCGGCACAGGATAGTGAATGAGCGTCTCGATGCCGCGCGCCGCGAGGTGCGCCTGCAGATCCGCGCGCGCGTTCGTTCTTACGACGAAGAGATGGTACACGTGGCCCGGGTCCTGCTCCGGTACCAGGCCGATGGGGCTGCCCGCGAGCGCGCTGCGGTACCGCGCTGCCAGCGCGCGGCGGCGCGCGGTCCACGCCGGCAGAAACGGCAGGCGCGCGCGGAGCGCCGCGGCCTGCAGTTCGTCGAGGCGCGAGTTGATGCCGGGCTCCTGGTGATGATAGCGGCCGGTCTGGCCGCCGTTGCGCAGCCGACGCAGCCGATCGGCCAGCGCGCGGTCGTTGGTGAGGATCGCACCGCCGTCGCCGAGGGCGCCAAGGTTCTTCGTGGGGTAGAAGCTGAAGGCGCCCGCGGCGCCGAAGCTGCCCACCGGTCGTCCGGCGGCGGTCGAGAGATGTGCCTGACAACAGTCTTCGACGATGGCCAGGTGGTGGCGCGCCGCGACGGCCGCAATCGCGGTCATGTCGGCGGCCTGTCCGTAGAGATGCACCGGGAGAATCGCGCGCGTCCGCGGTCCGATCGCGTCCGCGACGCGTTCGGGATCGATCGTCAGACGCGCCGGGTCGATGTCGGCGAACACCGGACGCGCGCCGGCCATCAGGATCGCGAGCGCGCTGTACGCGGCGGACAACGGCGTCGTGATCACCTCGTCGCCCGCGGAAATGCCGAGCGCGCGGAGGCTGAGCGCGAGCGCATCGGTCCCGGTGCCGACCCCGACCGCGTGATTGGCGCCGGACGCGGCGGCGAATTCCTGCTCGAACGCCTCGACCTCCGGCCCGAGCACGAACCATCCGCGCTCGATCACGCGGTCGATGGCGCTTCGCACCGACGGCGCGTCCTCGCGCGGCGCGAGCGACAGGAATGGAATCCGCCGCGCGGTCACGCCGCCTCCGGCCCGGCATCGGCGCCGATGTACTGCCCGAGGTGGTCGCGATAGAACGCGACCGTTCGCGCGAGGCCTTCGGCGAGCGGCACGGCGGGTGCCCAGCCGGTGACCCGCTTGAACTTCGTGGAGTCGGCGTAGAAGCTGCCGATGTCGATTGCTTTCTTGTCGGCGGGCCACTCGACGTAGCGCACCGATCCCGATCCGGCGATGCCGACCAGCAGCGCCGTCAGGTCGCGGTGGGTGAACGCCTGGTCACCCCCGACGTTGAAGGCGTCGCCGTTGCAGGCGTCGCTCGCGCCCGCCCGCAGGAACGCATCGACGGCGTCGTCGACGTAGACGAAATCGCGAAGCTGCGACCCGTCGCCGTAGATTTCGATCTCCCGCCCCTCGATGGCGAGGCGGATGAACCAGGCGATGAAGCCCTGGCGGTTGTGCTTGAGCAGCTGGCGGGGGCCGTACACGTTGGTGAGGCGCAGCGAGCACGCGCGAACGCCGAAGACGTTGTTGTAGACGAGGTGGTAGTACTCGCCCGCCGCCTTGTTGATGCCGTTGACGTCGGTGGGCATCACGAGATGGCTCTCGTCCACCGGCAGCGAGATCGGCCGCCCGTAGATCTGCCGGGTGCCGGCGAACACGACCTTCGCGCCGGGATTGTTGTAGCGGCACGCCTCCAGGATGGTGAGCTGGCTGCGGCAATTGATCTCGAGATCCGTGTAGGGGTCCCGCATGCTGTCGATGTGGCTCACCTGGCCGGCCAGGTTGAAGATCACCGCGCGATCGCGGACGAGGTAGTTCATCGTGCTCTGCTGCCGGACGTCGGCGACGTTGACATGAACGCGATCGCCGATGCCGTCGATGTTGAACAGGTTGCCGCCGTAGTCGGGGATCAGGGAGTCGACGAGCAGCACGTCGGCGCAGAGCTCGACCAGGGCGCGCGCGAGGTTGCTGCCGATGAACCCGAGACCGCCGGTAATCATCACCGATCGGCCGCGGTAGAACTCGCGATAGTCCACGGTCACGTGCGCGGCGGGCTCGGGTAGACGCGGTTCGCGGGATCCGAGGCCCGCTCCGCCAGCGGCGTCACCAGATGGCGCCGGTGTTCGCGGCGGATCACGAGCGCGTACCAGAGGCGCAGCAGGTCGCGGCCGGTCCGGAAGAGGCGCCGGAAGTTGAAGAACTCGGACTTGCCGAAGGCGCGGTGATAGTGGTGCACCGGTACCTCGGCGATGCGGAATCCGGCGTCCTGAATCTTCTTCATCATCTCGACGCAGATGATGCCGCTCGTCTTCTCGAGGTTGATGCGCTCGAAGATCGTCCGGCGCATCAGCCGGAAATCGCAGTCGACGTCGCGCAGCTTCAGGCCGAACAGCGTGCTGACGATGTAGTGGTAGACGCGGCCGATGACGATGCGATGCAGCGGATCGGCGCGGCTGATCTTGTAGCCGTTCACCAGATCGCGATCCGGCGTCATCGCGGCCCAGAGCACCGACAGCTCCGCCGGATCGTATTGCGCGTCGCCGTCCGTGTAGAAAATCAGCTCTTTGGTCGCCAGACGAAAGCCCGTCTGCAGGGCGGCGCCGTAGTCGCGGTTCGTCGGGTGATGCACGGCGCGCACCTGCGGGTAGGTGCGCGCGAGCTCGTCGGCGATGTCAGCGGTGCTGTCGGCGCTGCCGTCGTCGACGACGATGATCTCGAAGTCGGGCGTCAGTTCCGAGGCGGCCTTGACAGTGCGAATCACCATGCTCGCGATGGTGCCGCTGTCGTTGTACGCCGGGAAAAAGACACTCAGACCCGCGGGTTTTGCGGCGGGGGACGCGGACATGCAAGAGTCTCCAAACCATAGCACGAAAGGGCTCAACGCGCCGCCGGCCGCGCCGCTTTTCCGCGCGCGATCAGCCGCCATGGCGTGATGACCGATTCGACGATCACCGCCCGCGACATTTTCGATTGGCCTTCGCGCCGCTCCACGTAGGTGATGGGCACTTCCGCGATCCGGCGCTCCTGGCTGGCGGCGACGAACAGCATCTCGACGAGAAACGAATAGCCGTCGGAGACGAACCGGTCGAGCGGCAGCGAGGCCAGGGCCTCGCGGCGCCAGCAGCGATAGCCGCTGGTGCAGTCGCGCGCGTCGACGCGCGTGATGGTGCGCACGTACAAGTTCGCGAAGCGACTCAGCAGACGCCGGCGTGCCGGCCAGTTGACGATCGCGCCGCCCGCGACGTACCGCGATCCGATGACGATGTCCGCGCGCCCGGCGGCGGCGAGCAGATCGGGCAGCCGATCCGGATCGTGCGAGAAGTCGGCGTCCATCTGGCAGATGAGCTCGGCCGGCCCCGCGAGCGCCCGGCGGATGCCATCGATGTAGGAACGCCCGAAGCCGCGACGGCTCGTGCGGTGGAGGACCTCGACGCGGTCCGGATGCTGCCGCGCGAGCGCGTCCGCCACCACGCCGGTGCCGTCGGGCGACTGGTCGTCGACGATCAGTACTCGGACACCGGCGTGCCGCAGCAGGCGACCGACCAGCGTCGGAATGTTCTCGTGCTCGTTGTAGGTCGGGACGATCACCAGCGCGTTCATCTCGACGGCCGTCTCTCGAACCGCAGCGACGAGATCTGCTCCGACACGAGCCCGACGAGCAGAATCACCACGCTCAGCAGAATCAGCAGCACCGACGAGTTCGTCACGTGGGACTGCGTGGCGATGGTCCAGATCGCGTAGGCGGCGCCGATGGAGAACGCTGCCACGCTCACCGGCACGAAAATGCGGAGCGGGCTGAAAATCGTGATCACCTTCAGCAGGATCATGAAAAAGCCAAAGCCGTCGGAGCCGAGCCGGATCTTCGAGGCGCCCTCGCGCTGCGCCGCCTGCACCGGTTCGAACCGGACGCTGTAGCCCGCCTTCATGAACGCGAGCGTGGTCGTGGTCGGCGTCGAGAATCCGTTGGGCAGCAGGTGGAGGAACTCGACGAGGTGGTCGCGGCGAGCGGCGCGGAATCCAGATGTCAAGTCGGGAATGCGCTGCTGCGTCAGGTAGGTCGCAATCGCGTTCAGCGTGGCGTTGCCCAGGCGGCGCGTGAGGCCCGCCTGCGTCCGGCCCGACCGTGCGCCGACGACGAGATCGTACGGGTCGAGGTGTGAGACGAGGCGCGGCGCGTCCGACGGCCGGTGCTGCCCGTCGCCGTCGGCAATCAGGATGAACTCCCCCGTCGCCTCTCGGATCCCGCTCTTGACGGCGGCGCCGTTGCCTTTGTTGTACGGATGACGGATGACGCGCGCGCCCGCGGCCGACGCCAACGCGCCGGTGCCGTCGGTCGATCCATCGTCGACGACGAGGATTTCGCGCCAGCGCGCGGTTGCGGCGAGATCGCGGACCATGGCCGCAATCGACGCGGCCTCGTTGAATGCCGGGATCACGACCGACGTGGCCGCCGGATCAGCCATGAGCCATCAGCCATCAGCCATGAGTCGATCAACCACGCCGTCCCAGGTGATGGCCCGGGCGCGCTCGTACCCGGCATCCCCCAGCGACTGCGCCAGTGCCGCGTCCGACGCGAGCCGCGCGATCGCGCCGCCGATCGCCTCCGGCGTGGGATCGACGACGAAGCCGGTGACGCCGTCTTCGACGAATTCGAGCGGTCCGCCCGCGTCGATCGTGGTCACGACCGGCTTCCGGGCGAGGAAGGCTTCGAGCGTCACGTACCCGTAGTCTTCGTCGAACGGAGGGAACACGACACCCAGCGCGCCCGCATACAGCTCGATCAGCCGCTGTTCGGCGACCGCTCCCGCAAACGTGATGCGATCGCCGACGCCGCATCTCGCCGCGGTTTCTTCCAACTGCGGACGGAGCGGTCCCTCGCCGGCGACGACGAGGCGGACCCGCCGGTCGACGTGCGCGATCGCGCCGACAATCATGTCCACGCGCTTGTTGGCTTCGAGTCGGCCGACCGAGAGCACGTAATCGCCACGCGGGCCCGCCGTCAGCTTGCCGGCGAGCGGCGGCGGGTGGTACAGCGGCTCCGCGGCGAGGCCGTTGTAGCGCGCCAGGCGGGCGGCGGTGTTACGCGCGTTGGTGAACAGCCGCCGCGACTCCGCGAGCACGTCGTTGTCGAGCGCGATCAGGCGATCGCGCAGCCGGACGTCCGCCTCGGTGTGCCCGAACTCGCTGTAGGGCGTACCGCACAGATCGTAAATCGCGCGGTACTGGTGGAACAGCCAGGTTACTTTGTTCGGATGGCGGACGAAGTAGGTGGGAAACTTCGTCGCGATCACGGTGTCGATCCGCTCGCCGTTCGATTCCGAGAGGTCGATCATCCGCCAGGCCGCCGCGTGCGTCAGCAACTCGTCTTTCGGATACCACTTGAAGGGCACCGACACGCGCTCCGCGCGGTACCCCCGCCGCGTCAGCTCGTCGACCAGGCCGCGCACATGCAGCTCCGCGCCGCCATGCACGAACGGCACGTGTGCCTCGCAGACCAACACAGTACGGCTCAACGACATCGGGTAATCGGGTAAATTACCAGATTCAAGCGTCAGCTATGTGGCGAATCGGAAGTTGATGATGTCGCCGTCCTGCACCGTATATTCCTTGCCTTCGAGCCGGACCTCGCCGTGATCGCGGCAGGCGGCCATCGATCCGCGCGCGATTAGATGGTCGTAGCTGACGACCTCGGCGCGAATGAAGCCACGCGCGATGTCGCTGTGAATCTCACCAGCCGCGAGCTGCGCGGGCGTGTGGCGGGGGATCGACCACGCGCGGCATTCGTCCTCGCCGACCGTGAAGAACGATATGTAGCCGAGCAGGTCGTAGCTGGCGCGAATCACGCGATCGAGGCCCGATTCGGCCAGGCCGAGATCGGCGAGAAACGCGGCCGCGTCCGACGCGTCGAGCTGCCCGATCTCGAGCTCGATCTTCGCGCACACGGCCGCGGCAGCCGTAGACGCGTGTGAGAGGAACGACGTCAGCCCGGCCGCCTGCGCCGCGCGATCGATCCGCGTGGCCGCCTCGCCGCCCTGCGCGAGCTGCGATTCGTCGAGGTTGATCACGATGAGCAACGGCTTGGCCGATAGAAACTGGAACCCTCGCAGGCGCTTCAGATCTTCGCCTTTGAGGTCGAGCGCGCGCAGCGGCCGGCCGTCCTCGAGCGCCGCTTTGCAGAGTGTGATGACGTCGCGCTCGCGCTCCAGCTCGGTTGTACGGTTTTTTTTCAGATCCTTTTCCAGCCGCTCGAGCCGCCGCTCGGCGACGCCGAGGTCGGCGAGGATCAGCTCATCTTCCATCGCCTGCGCGTCGCGCGCCGGATCAACCGAGCCGCGCGGGTGCGGCACGGACGGATCCTGAAATGCGCGCAGCACGTGCACGAGCGCGTCGGCATTCTTGTAGGCCACCACGTCAACGAGCGCCGAGGCGCCGCCGGTGCCGCCCGGGAGCGCGAGGTCGGTGAACTCGACAGTGGCCGGCACCCGCTTGCGGGGGTTGTACATCGCCGTCAGTCGATCGAGCCGCGCGTCCGGCACTTTCGAGATGCCGACCGAGGCCTCGCCCTTCCCGTGCGCGGCCCGGCCCGTTTCGCGCGCGCTGGTCATGAGCTGAAAGAGGGTCGATTTACCGCTCGATCCGAATCCGATGAGGGCTGCCCTGAGCATGGTCGAACGCGGCATCGTACACCGACCCGGGTTCCGGCTCTGGCGTCCAGCACCGGTGTCCGACACTGGGAGTCCGGCCACTGGTGTCTGGCACTAGGCCCAGGCCCAAAGGGTTGTGTACGGAGGCGATTAAAAGGCGAATATTTGGCGTAACTTACTGACGGGGTGGATTTTGCGGTTGACTTACACCTTGGCCCTCCCCTAGTATCGTTGTGGAAAATTGTGGAGAAAAGTGGCGTAAACCTAAGGTTTTGGCGTGTTTAGAGGACACGAGCAAGCCCGCATTGATGATAAGGGTCGACTCAAGGTTCCGAACGTCTTCCGTTCGGTCCTGGAGAACAAGTACGGCCGCGAACTGTTCCTCACGAGCCTGACCGGCGAATACGTGCGCCTCTATCCGATGCCGGTCTGGATCGACATCGAAGAAAAGCTCGGCCAGATGCCCTCCACGCACCCCTCGCGCCTGCGCTTCCTCGACCGCGTGAATTTCTTCGGCCAGGTCGCCGAGCTCGATACGCAGGGACGCGTGCTCGTGCCCGCGCGCCTGCGCGAGACCGCGACGATGAGCGGCGATGTCGACGTGCTGGGCGTCCAAAAGTACCTCGACGTCTGGAATCACGATCGGTTCCTCACCAAGCTGCAGCGCGAAGCGTACACCGATGACGACGCTCGCGCGCTCTCGGAGTTCGGCATCTGATGGCGCACGTCCCGGTCATGGCCGCCGAGGTCCTCCACTTCCTTCGTCCCGCGCAGGGCGGCCTGTTCGTGGACTGTACGGTCGGGCTCGGCGGCCACTCGCGCGCGCTGCTCGAAGCGGGCGCCACCCGCATCATCGGCCTCGACCGCGATCCTGATGCGCTGGCCCAGGCACGTGAAACGCTCGCCCCCTGGGGCGATCGTGTGGAGCTCGTGCACGCCGATTACCGTGCGCTGGCCGAGGTCCTCGACCGCCGCCAGATCGCGCACGTCGACGGCGCCCTCGCCGACCTGGGCGTGTCCTCGCTCCAGTTCGACGCGCCCGGGCGGGGGTTCAGCTTCCAGCGCGACGAGCCGCTCGACATGCGCATGGATCGCACCAGCGGCGACACGGCGTCGGATCTCGTCGCGCGCTCGACGGAACGGGAGCTCGCCGACGCGATCTTTCTGTACGGCGAGGAGCGGTTTTCGCGACGGATCGCGAGGGCGCTCATCGAAGCGCGCGACGAGACGCCCATCGAGACGACGGGCCGGCTGGCGTCCATCGTCCGTCGCTCGGTGCCGCGGCGGGGTCCCATGCGGATCGACCCGGCGACGCGCACGTTTCAGGCGCTGCGCATCTGGGTCAACCGGGAGCTCGAGGGGCTCGACCGGTTCCTGGAGGCGGCGGCCCGCCGGCTGCGCGGAGGCGCGCGCTTCGTCGTGATCGCGTTTCATTCGCTCGAGGATCGCATCGTGAAGCACACGCTGCGCGCGCTGCACCAGCGTGACGGCCTCGTGCGGGTGCTGACCAAGAAACCGCTGGTGCCGAACGACGAAGAAGTCGAGCGCAACCCCCGCGCGCGGAGCGCAAAGCTGCGCGCCGCGGAAAGGATGGGCTGATGGAAGCCTTCGAGTACGCCATCAAGAAGGACGTGCGGAACAACCTGATCGTCCGCGAGGTGGACGAGGCCAAGCAGCGCGAGCTCTGGCAATCGGTCGGCATCGCCGGATTTCTGGTCCTCGTCCTGCTGTTCTCCGCCTGGCAGCACTTCGAGCTGCTCCGTCACGGCTACCAGTTCGAGGAGATGCAGCGCCAGCGCGCCGCCGAGGAAGAAACCGCCCTCCGGCTGCGGCTCGAGATCGAGACGCTGAAATCGCCGAAGCGCATCGAGGCGCTCGCCACCGAACAGCTCCATCTCGTCGCGCCCGCTGGCGACGAAGCCATCGTGATCGAGCGCGTCGTGCCGGCTGATCCGCCGGCCGCCTCGGTCGTCGCCCGACGGTAATGTCGAACCCTCGTCCCGCGGCCGTCACCGACTGGCGTGTCACCTTCCGGCGGCGCCTTGTCGTCGTGGCGAGCGTGCTGGCGAGCTGGGTCGCGGTCATCGAGGCCAGGCTGGTCTACCTGCAGGTCTTCGAGCGCTCTGACATGGTCGCGCGGGCGGAGCGGCAGCAGGAGCGCACGCAGCCCTCGCCGGCCAAGCGCGGCGACATTCTCGACCGCCGCGGCCGAGTCCTCGCCACGAGCCTCGACGCCGACACGATTTACGCCGTCCCGACCGACATCGAGCACCCCGCGGACGCCGCGACGGCGATCTGCGACGCGCTCGGCGACTGCGATGCGAAGGATCGGCAGGATCTCGCGGAGCGTCTGGGCAAGCGCCGCGCGTTCGCGTATGTGCGGCGACAGGTCGCGCCCGATCAGGCGCGGCGCGTCGCCGAGCTGAATCTCGACGGCATCGGCTTCGTCAAGGAAAGCAAGCGCTTCTATCCGAACAAGGAGCTCGGGGCGCACCTCCTGGGCTGGGTGGGCATCGACAACAAAGGGTTGAGCGGCCTGGAGCACACCTACGACCCGCAGATTCGCGGCAGGGCCGGGACGGTCTTGATTCACACCGACGCGCGGCGGCACGCGTTCAGCCGCTTCGAGCGTCCGCCGACGTCCGGATCGTCGATCGAGCTCACGATCGACGAATACCTGCAGCACATCGCGGAGCGCGAGCTGCATGCCGGCGTGATCGCGAACCAGGCCGTGGGAGGGAGCGCGATCATCCTGAACCCGCGCACCGGCGAAATCCTGGCGATGGCGAACGAACCGACGTTCAATCCGAACGCTTTCCGGGACGCGAACGAGAACGAGCGCCGCAATCGCGCCGTGCAGGATCTCTACGAGCCGGGCTCCACATTCAAGGTCGTGACGGCGTCCGCAGCGATGGAGGAGAAGGTCTTTCCAGTCGACGCGCCGATCGACGTCCGCGGCGGCCGGATCCACTTCGGCTCGCGCGTCGTCTACGACACGCACAATTACGGCGTGCTCTCGTTCACGGACGTCTTCGTGAAGTCGAGCAATGTCGGCGCGATCAGGATCGGCTTCAAGGTCGGCACGGATCGGCTGAGCAACTACGTCGCGCGGTTCGGTTTCGGCCGGGCGGTGTCGCCCGATTTCCCGGCCGAGAACTGGGGCATTGTCTGGGATCGCTCGAAGTGGACCGAGAGCGCGCTCGCGTCGGTCTCGATGGGCTACCAGATCGGCGTGACGCCGCTGCAGATGGCCGCGGCGGTGAGCGCGGTCGCCAACGGTGGCGAGTACATCGAGCCGCGCGTCGTGCGCGCGGTCTATCGCGACAGCCGGCGCTTCGGCGTGACGCCCAAGGTCGTCCGGCGCGCGGTGAGCCCCGACACCGCCGCAGCGCTGACGGCCATCATGGAGCAGGTCGTCGAGCGCGGCACGGCGACGCTCGCGCGGATCCCGGGCTTTACCATCGCCGGCAAGACGGGGACGGCGAACAAGCTCGTCAACGGCCGCTATTCCGCCGACACGTTCGCGTCCTTCGTCGGCTTCCTTCCGTCGCGCGATCCGGCCGCCACGATCCTGGTCGTTCTCGACTCGCCGCGGGGGAAGAACGGGCATTTCGGCGGACCGGTCTCGGCGCCGATCTTCAGGCGCATCGCCGAATCGACGCTCCGCTATCTCGGCACCGGCCCGACCATCAACCCCGCGACGCCGATTCTCGTTGCGCGCCACGGTGAGCCCGGACACACCCCGACGAGCGTGAGCTCGACGGAGCCGGCCGTGAGTCTCGTGGCCGATGGCCCGCCGGGAACGGTTCCGGATCTGCGGGGGATGAGCGCGCGCGAAGCGGTCCGCAGGCTGGTGAAGCTCGGCATGCACGCCCGCGTCGCCGGCGACGGCTTCGTCGTCTCTCAGGAGCCGGCTGCCGGCGCGCCGATCGACGGCGACAGCGTCTGCCACCTCGTGCTGGAGCGGTGGCCGTCGGAGCGGCCCCCGAACGTGAGCCGTCAGTGACGTGGGCCGAACTTCGCGGCGCGCTGCGGCGTCAGGGGCTCATCCGGGCCGACGACGCGTTGCGGGCGGAGGCCGCGGTGGGGGTGGTGACGGGGATCGCCTATGACTCGCGAACGGTGAGCCCGGGGCAGGTGTTCGTCGCGCTCAAGGGGCGTCATGCCGACGGCACGGCATTCGCGCGCCAGGCGATCGAGCGCGGCGCGGCGGCCGTGGTGTCCGAGCAGGCCGCGCCAGCCGATGTCCACGCTCCGTGGGGGATTGTCGGGGACTCGCGGCTCGCGCTGGCCGTCCTCGCGGCTGCGTTCTACCGCGATCCGAGCCGCGAGATGCGGGTGATCGGCATCACCGGCACCAACGGGAAGACGACCACGGCGTATCTGGTGGCGTCGATTTTCGATATGGCCGGAGTGCCATGCGGAATTCTCGGTACGGTGGCATATCGGATCGGCGACGAGGTACGCGAGGCGACGCGCACGACGCCGGAAGCGCCGGACGTGCAGGCGCTGCTGCGCGAGATGGTCGATCGCCGGTGCGGCGCCTGTGCGATGGAAGTGTCGTCCCACGCGCTGTCGCTGCGGCGCGTCGACCGCATCAGCTTCGCGGCAGCGGTGTTCACGAACCTGACGCGCGATCATCTCGATTTTCACGCGGACATGGACGACTACTTCCGTGCGAAGCGGCGTCTGTTCGAGATGCTGCCGCGCGTCGCGCCGAGCGTGTTGAACGTCGACGATCCCCGGGGCGCGTCGCTCGCCGACGCCGGGGGGCGGCCCCTCACTTACGCGATCAATCAACCCGCCGACGTGACGCCGGGACCGTTGTCCTTTTCCCTCGACGGCCTGGAGTTCGACGTCCGCACGCCGCGCGGCACCCTGCACGTGCGCTCGAAGCTGGTCGGGCGACCGAACGTCTACAACATCCTCGCCGCCGTCTCGACGGCGATGGCGCTGGACGTGCCGTTCGACGCGATCGAGCGCGGCCTGCAGTCGCTCGACGGCGTCCCCGGGAGGTTTCAGGTGGTCTCAGGGCCCAAGGACGAAGTCACCGTCGTCGTCGACTACGCGCACACCGACGACGCGCTCCGCAATCTGCTGGAGACGGCGCGCCCGCTCGCCAAGGGCCGCCTGATCACGGTGTTCGGCTGCGGCGGGGATCGCGATCGCGCGAAACGGCCGCTGATGGGCGCGGTCGCGGGGCGGTTGAGCGATCTGATCGTGATCACGTCGGACAACCCACGCAGCGAGGATCCGAGCCGGATCATCGAAGAGATCCAGCTGGGCATCACGGCGGACACGCGCCGCGACAGCGGACAGCGGCTTCTGACGATCGTCGACCGTCGCGCGGCGATCGCGAAGGCGATCGAGCTGGCGGCGCCTGGCGATCTCGTGCTGGTGGCGGGCAAGGGCCACGAGAAGTATCAGGTGATCGGCGACCGCGTGCTGCCGTTCGACGATGTCGCGGTGGCGCGTGACGCCCTGGCGCGGCGGCGGACGAACTCCGGCGTCTTATGAACGGCGGGATCGGCCGGGATCTTTTCCGGCCTGCGTTCGCGTGTGGAGGCAGCGAGCCGCCTGGCTCGCCGAAGCCCACTGAGGGAGGCGGCGGGCACGGCTCACCGGCGGGTCCGGAGGGATCCGTTCTGCACCTGCCGGCAGGATGGGTCGCGTCGGCGATGGGCGGCGAAATCGTCGCCGGCGATCGGTCGCAGGTGTTTGGTGATGTCTCGATCGACACGCGGACGCTGAACGCGGGCGACCTGTTCGTCGCGATTCGCGGCGAGCGGTTCGACGGCGCCGCGTTCGCGGCGGCGGCCATCGACGCGGGAGCGGCCGGCGTCGTCGTCCCGCGGGGCTGGGCGCGTCGCGCGGACGATGTAAGCAGCGCGCCCGCGCTCGCCGAAGGCTCCGGCGGGTCCACCGCAGCTCGCTCGGCGAGCGGAGGCGGAAAGGCTTTAGCAGGGCGCGCCGCCGTCGTGATCGAAGTCGACGACACGACTGTGGCGCTGCAGCGACTGGCGCACTCGATTCGGCGGGAGTCGGGAACCAAGGTGGTCGCGATCACGGGGAGCGCCGGCAAGACCACGACGAAGGAAGTGACGAGCGAGTTGCTCGCGGTGCGGTACCGGGTGATCCGCAACCGCGGCAACTTCAACAACCACATCGGGTTGCCGCTGTCGCTCATCGAGCTGAGGCAGCGGCCGGAGATCGCCGTCGTCGAACTGGGCATGAATCACGCCGGGGAGGTCAGCACGCTCGTGCGCGTCGCCGAGCCGGACGTGCGCGTGTGGACGAATGTCGGCGAGGCCCACGTCGGGTTCTTCGCTTCGGTCGACGCAATCGCGGACGCGAAGGCGGAGATTCTCGAGGGCGCGACCGCGTCGACGCTGCTCGTCGCGAATGCGGACGACGATCGGATTGCGGCGCGCCTCCGCGTATTCCGGGGGCGTGTCGTGACGTTCGGCATGGATCGCCCCGCCGACGTCCACGCGTCTGCGATCGTCGATCGCGGCATCGACGGGACCGGCGCGCGCGTGACGACGCCGGGCGGCAGCGTCGACGTCGTGACGCCGCTCATCGGTCGCGCGAACCTGGCCAACATCCTCGCGGCGACCGCGGTGGCGCTGGAGTTCGGCATCCCGCTCCCGGTGGTGGTCGAGAAGGCGGCGCACTTGCGGCCCGCGGCGCACCGCGGCGAAATCGTGCGGCTGCCGGGCGGCGTCACGATCATCGACGACAGCTACAACGCGAACCCGACGGCAACGAAGCGCGCGTTGGAGGTGTTGGCGAGCTCCCGGGCCTCACGGCGGGTCGCGGTGCTCGGCGAGATGCTCGAGCTCGGCGATCGCTCCGCGGGTCTGCACGCGGACGTCGGGCGCGCCGCCGCGGCGGCGAACGTCGACGTGCTGCTCGCCGTCGGCGGGCCGCCGGCGAGCGCGCTGGCCGATGCGGCGGTCACCGCGGGCATGCCGAAGGCCAGCGTCCGGTACTTCGCAACCAGCGACGAGGCCGCGGCCGCCGCAGCCGCGCTGGTGAAGGCGGGCGACGTGGTCCTGGTGAAGGGCTCGCGCGGCGTGAAGACGGATCGCGTGGTCGAGCGGCTCGAGGGCGGGGGCGCGGAGCGCGGCTGATGCTCTATTACCTGTTCTTCCAGCTGGTCTATCCGCGCACCGGGCTGGCGGTGCTGAACGTGACGCGCTACATCACGTTCCGCACGGCGGCAGCCACGCTGTCGGCGCTGGCGATCAGCCTCGCGTTCGGGCCCTGGCTTGTGCGCAAGCTACGGGAGTTTCAGATCGGTCAGGTGATCCGCGCCGAAGGGCCGCAGACCCATCGGCCCAAGGCCGGGACGCCGACGATGGGCGGGTTGTTGATTCTGACGGCGGCGCTGGTGCCGACCTTGTTGTGGGCGGATCTGACCAATGTCTACGTGTGGATTGCGGTGTTGACGACGGCCGCGTTCGGCGCGATTGGATTCGCCGACGATTACCTGAAGATTGTGCGCCGTTCGCACCACGGGTTGTTGCCGCGCTACAAGATGGGCTACCAGGTGCTCGCCGGCGTGATCGTCGGCGTGGCGCTCCTGCTGCTGGCGCACCAGGGCGTCTACAACACGCGCCTCGTCTTCCCGTTCTTCAAGCGGCTCATTCCCGATCTCAGCTGGTGGTACCTGCCGTTCGCCGTCTTCGTGCTCGTCTCGGAATCGAACGCGGTGAACCTGACCGACGGTCTCGACGGCCTCGCGATCAGCGTGTTCGCGATTGCCGCCGGCGCGTACACCGCGCTGGCCTACGTGACCGGGCATCGCGTGTTTGCGGAATACCTGTTGCTCGTGCGCTTTCCGCAGGCGGCGGAGCTGACGGTGTTTTGTGGCGCGCTCGTCGGCGCGTCGCTCGGCTTCCTCTGGTACAACTCGTACCCCGCCGAAATCTTCATGGGCGACGTCGGCTCGCTCGCGCTCGGCGCTGCGCTCGGCATCGTCGCCATCCTGATCAAGCAGGAGCTGCTGCTGCCGATCGTCGGCGGCGTGTTCCTGCTCGAAGCGCTGTCGGTGGTACTGCAGGTCGGCTACTTCAAAGCGACCGGCGGCCAGCGCCTGTTCCGCATGGCGCCGCTGCACCACCACTTCGAGCTGATCGGGTGGAGCGAGCCGAAGGTGATCACGCGCTTCGTGATCGTCGGGATCATCTTCGCGTTGTTCAGCCTCGCGACGCT